>Ga0302272_1000245_pt1 | contig 25556 bp, 19 predicted proteins | sample III_Bog_N1_2_FD_198772 | JGI IMG/M metagenome (GOLD analysis project Ga0302272, IMG submission 198772) | Peat permafrost microbial communities from Stordalen Mire near Abisko, Sweden - III_Bog_N1_2 | ecosystem: Environmental > Terrestrial > Soil > Wetlands > Peat | place: Sweden: Abisko...
AATGGGCAAGTTCAAGTAATGGCTGTTACCACCTGATCCACCATCAAAGTATGCATAAGCAGCCACACTTGATAATTTGGCTCACCATCTGAACATCTACATGCACATCCATAACGGACGGATACTCCATCTGGAGCATGCATGAAATGCAAATTTCATCGCCATTCAAAGGGAGCAGTTTATACAGTAAAAACGCAAACAAGGTCGATAAAAAGTTTACCCACAGGGAACATTATCGCGATCATTCCCTATTCTTTCAAGCTTGTGCGTTTAGTATCTTCCCTGTATGCTAGAACGATTCCAAGCTGAGTCTGGTGCACTAAGTGCGCGGGTGCGTGATGCCGAAGGGCAAAAGCGGTTGCTGCACAGCGCCATAGATCCAGAGCTTGAAGCTCGCGATTTGCCTTTGCCTGCGATATGGGGTGATGTTGTCCTTTGCTTGGGTACTGGGTTGGGCTATCATTTGCGCCAGTTGCCTTTAGGCCCTGTGGTTGTGTTATGCGATGCGTTTCCTGAGCTTGCGAAAATTTGCATGCGTGCGATGAAATTTCCACACGCCAATATTCACACCTTGGATGCGAGTGATAGTAAGGCTGTGAAGGCGCTGCGTGATACATTCCCTGCCCAAGCGAAAATCCAGGTGATTCGGCACCCCGCAAGCTATCGATTAAATGCGGCCTTGCTCGATGAAGTTGCTCGTGTGTGGTTTTCTTCGGATCGCGAAAAAAGTACACCACAAAAGCCACGCGTTCTGTTCCTATATGGGCAGCACTTTTTGCAAGAAGAAGTCCGCCATGCTTTAGAAGAACTTGGTTGTGAGTTCAAACTGTTTGAATACGGCTTTACCAATGAATATGGACAAATGGAGTCGTTAATTGCGCGCGAGTTGCAAGAATTTCGGCCTGACATTTTGCTTAGTATAAATATGAAAGGCCTTGATCCAGAAGGGATTGTGCTGGATTATGCGAAGCGTTTGGGTGTGGCTGTGCACACATGGTTTGTGGATGATCCTCGCCCCATTGCATTATCGTTTGGATCGCAGTCTTTTGCAGGAATTCATGCTTGGAGTTGGGAACGCGCATACTTGCCGTGGCTCGTGCAAAAAGGTTTTGCAAGTCCTCGTTGGCTTCCTTTGGCTGGAGATCCCCGCTTGTTTTCTTCACAAGAATCTGGCGTTAAAGTGCGTGGACTTGTCTTTACTGGGTCTGCGATGGGCGACGAGTATTTGGATAAAATTCGACGTTCCTTTTTGTGGGATCCGCGACTTGCACCATTGGTAGAAGATCGGAGCGAGGCCTTGCTACAAGGGCTTTGCACGCCTATGACTTCTCTCGATAACGTGACTCTTCCTTTTGTCGATGAACGCAATCGTACTTGGCTCAGTTGCCTCATTAACCACACCGCAAGTCATAAAAAGAGAATCCGATTTTTGCAGCCCTTGGTCAACGATGGAGTTGTGCTTGCGGGAGATTCTGCCGGTTGGCTTCGTGGGTTAGGTCCTAGCATAAAAGTGATAAAAGATGTCGATTATCGGCGCGACCTTGCTGCACACTACCGAACCTGCCAAGTAAATTTGAATCTCACAAGTTTGCAGATGCCGAGTGCAGTGAATCAGCGGGTGTTTGACGTGCCTTTGGTGGGTGGCTTTGTACTCACCGATGCGCAAAGCGACTTGCTTGAATTGTTCGAACCGCAAGAGCTTGCGACTTTTTCAAGTCGAGAAGAATTTGTTGATTTAGCGCGCTATTACTTGCGCCATGAACAAGCGCGTCAATCGATTGTTGCGCAAGCCCACGCCCGCATTTTGCAGCGCCACACTTACGCGCACCGTTTGAAAGATGTGCTGGCTTTTACGTCAGCACAGGCGAATTAACTCAGTTCTGCCAACGCGTTCTTGCACTTCGCCACAATGTCTTCTTGGGTCGCGAGCTTTTGGTGTTCGCCATCGATCACAGCTTTGGGTGCGCTTCCAACAAACTTTTCGTTTGAAAGTTTTTTCTGAATGCTTGCGGCAAAGCCTTCGGCCTTCTCGATTTCTTTCTTGAGACGCGCAATTTCTGCGACAGGGTCAAGCAGACCTTCCAAAGGCAAATACAGCTCACCACCAGGTACCACAACGCTTGCTGACAGTTTCGGCTTGATCGCATGCGTGCTTACGTCAAGGCTTGCTAGTCCACCAAGATCTATCACAAGGCGCTTGCAATCTTGCAGAGAATCTTGGGTAGCTTGGTCGTCGGTCTTAATGACTGCAGCCATCTTGTGCGAGGGCGACACGCTGTAGCGGCCGCGCACACTACGCACGCCTTCGACCACAGCGAAGATGCGGGCAAAGTCAGCCTCGATCTTGGGATTTACAAGCGAAGCGTCAAAGGTTGGCCATGCACGCGAAATCACCGATTCCGAATTGGGGAATAGGATTGTGTTCAACTCTTCAGTGATGAACGGCATCACAGGGTGCAAGATATCAAGCGTACCACGCAATACTTGCGCGAGGATTGCCATCGCATTTTTCTTCTCGGCATCCAAGGTCTCGCGGTTGATCACGCTCTTCTTGATTTCCAAGTAGCTTGAGCAAACATCGTCCCACACAAAGCGGTAGAGTTCTTGCGCAAGCTCGGCAAAACGGAATTGTGCGATCATGTCCGTGGCCATTTTTATTGTGCTATGCAAGCGCGATAAAATCCAACGATCTTCGAGTGCGAACAAACTTGGATCGACGGGCAAAGCTTCTCCCTGTAGGGCTCCCGCTTGTTCTAGATGCGGATACAAGAAGCGGCTTGCGTTCCACAGCTTATTGCTGAAGTTACGGCCAATTTCAAATTTCTCTGAGGTGTTGATGGTGCGGCCATCCTCAAGCTTTTCGGGCTTTACGGGCAGGCGTGCATCTTGGTTATCTGTGCAAATCGAAGCCATCACAAAGCGCAAAGCATCGGTGCCGTACTTCTCGATGATGTCGAGCGGATCCACGCCATTGCCCAAGGATTTTGACATGGTGCGGCCTTGTCCATCCAGAATTTTCGGGTGAATGAACACCTTGTGGAAAGGAATCACGCCTAGATTTTCTTGTGAGAAAATGACCATGCGCGCAACCCACAGCGTGATGATGTCGCGGCTGGTGACTAGTACCGACGTGGGGTAAAATGTCTTTAGCGTATCTGTATTGTCGGGCCAGCCCATGGTGCTGTGTGGCCAGAGTGCAGAGCTGAACCAAGTGTCGAGTACACCTTGATCGCGTTCGAGTGAATGGCCTGGAATAACATCCGATGCGATTTCACCCTCTTGTGCACACACGAGCCAACCTTCTGCTTCGGAGCGCACCCAGACGATATCTTTCCTTGTGCCAAATGCGTGTTGCAGATCAGCTTCACTGCAGGTTTTTGCGTGCCAAATGGGAATCTGATGTCCCCACCAGAGTTGTCGACTAATGCACCAATCACGCTTTTCGCCAAGCCAGTCTAGGTAAGATTTTGCATAGCGTTCAGGAGTAATTTTTACTTGCCCGCTGCGCACAGCTTCCATTGCATTCTCTGCGAGATTTTCCATCTTCACGAACCACTGGTCGCTGAGCATGGGCTCAATGGCAGACTTGGAGCGGTCGCTGTGACCCACTTGATGTTCGTGGTCTTTCACTTCGATGAGGTAGCCTTCTTCTTCCCACGCTTTCACCACCGCTTCGCGTGCCTTGGCGACAGTAAGCCCCTGGAAGCGCCCGCCGTTCTCGTTGATGCGGCCATCTTCGGTAAGGATGTTGATCATGGGCAATTTATGGCGTAAGCCCGTTTGATAGTCATTGGGATCATGTGCAGGAGTCACCTTCACCGTACCCACACCGAATTCCATATCGACAAGTAACGCATCTGCGATCACTGGAATTTCGCGCCCCATGAAAGGCACCACGACCTTTTGACCAATGTATTTCTGATAGCGCTCATCGCTTGGATGCACCGCAAGTGCGGTATCGCCCAGCACTGTCTCGGGGCGCGTGGTGGCTACGGGAATAAAGCCCGAACCATCGGCGAGACGATATTGGAAGGTCCAGAAATGACCCTTCACTGTTTCATGATAAATTTCATCGTCGGCCACTGCTGTTTGCAAATGCGTATCCCAATTTACTAAGCGCTTGCCACGATAAATCAGTTGCTTTGAAAACAGATTGAAGAACGCATGGCGCACAGCACGAGCGCAAATTGGATCTAAGGTAAAACGCTGACGATCCCAGTCGCAGCTTGATCCAAGGCTCTTCAGTTGCTTGGTAATGCGCTTTTCGTATTCGTCTTTCCAATCCCAGATGCGCTTCACTAAGGCTTCGCGACCTAGGTCATGGCGAGTTTTCTTTTCATCTTGGAACAGGCGTTTTTCGACCACAGCCTGCGTGGCAATCCCAGCATGGTCTGTGCCCGGAATCCACAAAGTATTGCAGCCGAGTTTGCGATGATGCCGCGCCAAAATATCTTGGATGGTGTTGTTGAGAGCATGGCCTAAATGCAAGGCGCCTGTGACATTCGGAGGCGGAATAACGATGCTGTAATGCTTTCCTTTGCCGCTCGGGGCAAAAGCTTTTTTTGCATTCCATTCATTGAGCCAACGCGCTTCGATTTCTTTGGGATTATAACGAGTTTCCATAGTGCGCGGAATTTAGAAAACAAGTTCGTTCAGTGCAGCGCCCAATCTATGGGGGTTTGCTCCGTGTGCTTTAGGTAGTCGTTTGCGCTCGAAAAATGTCGGCATCCCAGAAACCCCTTGTAAGCAGAAAGAGGCGAAGGGTGTGCAGATTCAAGGACGTAGTGACCTTGATCGGGAGCGATTAAATCTCGCTTGGTGCGAGCATGGTTTCCCCATAACATAAACACCAAATTTTTGCGCTGTTTCGAAAGGCGTTCAATGATCGCATCGGTGAATTGCATCCAACCCAGGCGCGAATGTGAACCGGCCTGGAAAGCCCGCACCGTAAGGCTTGAATTCAAAAGCAGCACACCTTGTTTTGCCCAGCCTTCAAGGTTGCCGTGATTGGGAATAGGAATGCGTAAATCGTCTTCGATCTCTTTAAAAATATTCACCAGCGATGGAGGTGGTGGAACACTTGCTGGCACAGAAAAAGAAAGACCATGCGCTTGCCCTGGATTGTGGTAGGGATCTTGTCCGAGTATTACCACTTTCACATTACTCACAGGGCAAAGATCGAGTGCATTAAAGATGAGTGGGCCAGGGGGGAACACCTGGATTCCTTGGCGTTTGTCTTCTTGCAGAGCTTTTTTCAGCTCAACAAAATAGGGCGCGTCGAATTGGTCTGCGAGGAGTTTAAGCCAAGATTCATCAAGCTTTATAGGCATTGGCAAAAAATAGCAATCCTACCAGCAGTCGAGGTGCTTGATCGCATCTATATCCACACCGTTCGTCCACACGTGCTGTAAGCGTTCGCTCCACATGCGCTCATCAACCGAGGTGTCTTCTATCGCAACCTCAGAATACATCTTTTCCACTTGAGTTTTCATCTCATTGGCTTTGATCGATTCACCCAAGGCAATATGGAGTGTGATGATGAAATAATAGGCACGCACCTTCACCTTACGGCGGGTGTTGGGTACCTTCAGTTGATTCAAAAACATGGTCAGGGATTCGCGCAAACTCGACATCAGTTCGGGCTTCTCACCGCCATAGACAAATTCAAGAACGCCGCGCATCAAAATGCAAAATCCTAGATCGCAGTAAACGCCATCTTTATCGCCAAGCACAAGTCCGTTCGCGCAGCGTTCTGCAAGCAGAAATGACTTGATCACGATTTCATTTTTGCGATTAGGATTTGAAAAATGGAGACACAACTCTTCTTTGGCGTCGACCATTTTCTTTCGCATGGTAATGTTGCGGGCCAAGATTTTTTTTGCGTCCATCTTGTATGGAAAGGTGAGGCTATTGCGATTCACCGCGAAGTCTGTTGGATCAATGGATGAGAACAAACATGAAGGGCAAACAGAAACGAGTGTACGTACAAAATTCCAATCTCGGAAAGCCGGCTTTGCGTGGTACACAGGGAACAGTCCCTTCTGCCAATCTTCAATCAAAGCTTCGGGGCGTGGCAAAAAAACATTCACATGATCGTAGCCACAAATGTGACAGCATTTCAATTGAATCAAATAGGATTGATCGTTGTCGTGGGGTAAGAATACGCCCTCGGCAATCTTTTCTTCAGGGTTCGCTTCCAAGTATTTGCGGACAAAAGCCAGCATGGTGATTTCTTTGATGGGCTTTTGCAAGAAGTCGCTAGCACCAGCCGCAAAGGCTTTCTTTTCAACCAAATGCGCGGGGTGTGCAGAGAATGCGATCAACGGAATTTTTGGAAATTCGGAATGGATGCGAGCAATGACTTCAAAGCCATCGACCTCGGGCATCATCAAGTCAACGAGAATCAAATCAAACGTGTGGTTGTAAACCTTTTGCAAACCGAGCTTTCCATCTGCAGCGACCTCGATGCTGTATCCAGCTTTCTCAAGGATTGTTTGCATCAACTTGAGCAAGGCTACGGAATCTTCCATGATCAGAATATTGCCCTTCATTTCGATCCTTGCAGATAGGTTTTCATCAATTGATTTTACATCTAAAAAGGGGGCAAGGTCAAGATGGCAAACTTCTCGTTCTGAATCCGAGTGTAGAAAAGAATTCCAGGAATGCCTTCATTGATCTTGAGTCGTTTTAACTCCACCGCGGGCTCAACTTCGACTCCGCGCTTTTTTAGCGTCATCGGTCGAATCCCATGTTTCTTTAGCATTGCTTTTACTCTTTCTGTTCCGAGTGGACAAGCATCGAGTACGCGATAGCAGGTACACCAAGGGTTGGCGGGCACCTCTTGGTCTCCGCTCAGGTACGCAATGCTTGGGTCGATTTGCCACAAACTATAGGGAGCAGCCCATAGTGGAAAGAGATGCGAGCGCACAAGGGTGGGACTTGGTTCAATCAAGAATTGCCCAACATTCTGAACCTCAAGGCGAGCAGTATCAACCTCGGCACGCTCCGCAGCAAACCTTGCACCAGAGCTAACTTCGATTGCTTGCACCATGGTTGATGCCATTGAGCCCAGTCCTACTAAGCATTCTCGACAGTCTCCGCTTGTTCCTAGGTAGGTGAGCGCCGCTTGTTCTGGTAGCTCGCTGAGTGGAAAACTGGGTGGTAATTTCACCAATCCACCGAGGAATTTTTTGGATAGCGTAGAGACTTCAGACCAGTTGGGAGTAAGGTTGACAAGTCTGCGTTGATTTCCACTCAGATCACTTCTACGTGCCGGGTCAATTTGGAAAAAGTCAGCAGAACAAGGTGGCTGTAAGGCATTCCCAACATAGGCTTCGCGAGCGCATCCTAAAATTTTGGTGTTGGCTTTGTACATCGCAATGCGGAGTGGATCTAAGTCAACGCCACAAACGCTTACTGCAGTAGGTAAAAACATGCTGTCGCCACCCATCCCACAACACAAATCAAGAACGCCTGCGCCATGCTGCCACAGATTTGCTTTCCAGCGTCCAAGATCTTGCGCGGTAGACTGCTCTAAGGCAAGGCGGTCACAAAGCAAAGATGCGACCCCGAATTTTGTGAAGACTTTCGGTGCGAGTTCGATCCAATCTGCAATCCAGTGCCGCTCTTCGGCGGAGAACTGCTTTGCAAGTACACTGCTCAGTTTAAGAAGGTCTAAAGGCTGCTTATTATATTTCTCCAGGCGGCTTTGCACCTCTGGGTTCTGGTAGAGATCAAGCATCCGCTTTGCTTTTGCAATGGAGATTTCTGTGGCTTCTTGGCTTGGTTCTGGTTGGCTTGGTATTGGTGTCGACATCGTCAAGGTGGAAAGGGTAGCAAAAATAAGCCTTGCTGCCCGTGAACGCTTATTTACTCCGCAAGAACTTGCAAGCTGTAAAGGTTCTCCTGAGCGCATCGCGGAGCGTCTTGCCGGTCGTTTTGCTGCGAAAGAAGCTGTACTCAAAGCCTTGGGAACAGGCCTAGCACAAGGGATTCGCTGGCAAGATGTTGAGGTCGTAAACGGCTCACTTGGTGAGCCAACGGTTATCCTGCATGGCAAAGCAAAAGAATTGGCTGAACAAAAGAATATTCAAAACATAATGCTTAGTCTTTCTCACGATGCTGGTTTAGCGATTGCCATGGCTGCTTTGCAGTGAGTTCATTGGCGCTATCGTAATTCAGACACAAGATATCGGCCAAGCCGACATGATACTGGCGAGTATTCCACATCGGAACTTCGGAACTCTGGGACTTGTGTTCATCTCGTTGTTCTGCGCACAGGAAAGTGTTAGATTGAAATCATGCACAACCTAAGCTTTCAATGCCCTCACTGCCAGAATCAGGTTGAAGTTTCTCTTGAAAACGAAGCCATGGTGATTGTCATGTCTTGCGCGCACTGCAAGACCCCGCTGATGTATTACTACGGCGAGGTTTTTGAGGTGGATCAGATTGAGATGGGTGAGCTACAGCAGAAGCAATTGAAGGCTGTGCAGGGCTTCATGAAGGTACGAGGCATAACGGCACCTCTGAATAAGCCCATGCACGATTCCACACGAGCAGGAACGCATTCCGCTGGGCAGCCCATTCGCGAACAAGCGATCAACAATGATGATGTGCTCGATTTGATGATCGATTTAGAAACGTCCAACGACGTGGACGAATTTTTGCGGAAACTTTCATAACAGGATGCTTTTTCAGCGTTGTATTGCTGTGGTAATTAGCCTTCCTAATTCTTGGGTATGCACCGGCCGAGCTTTGGCTATCAAGCCACCTTGGGCACAAACGTTTCCCAATAAAATTTCCGGTGCGATTCCCTCAATGCGTTCCGCACGGATGCTGCGTGCAAGTTGTCGCTTACTCAGCTTCTCGCCTTGAGCATCAACAATAAGTGGGTGATGCAAGTAGCTGGGGTCGTTTGCGCGACCAAGTAAATGAGCTAACTGAAGTTGCCTTGCCGTGGAGTCTAGTAGATCCATGCCCCGCACAACAAGGTCTATCCCTTCTTCCCAGTCATCGACAGTCACCGCGAACTGATAGGTCCACTGCCCAAGGCGATCCTGGGCCAAAAGATCGCCGCATTGCTGTTGAGGGCACTCGGAAAAATTTCCGCAGAGCAGGTCTGTCCAAGCAATCGTCTGTTCTTCAAGCTTTATGCGGATTCCTGTTTCATTTGTGTTTCTGTTGTCTTGGTTAGAATCTCGGCAGGTTCCAAGATAGCGTCCATCACCGACTTGCTTTCGAGTACACGAACAAGGGTAGGCAAGTCCTTTTTTTATTAGGCGCTCTAGGTGATTTTGGTAGCGTTCGGGGTGCTTGCTTTGCTGTGATATCTCGTTCCAAGTAAATCCAAGCCAGCTTAGATCCTGCTGGATTGCATCAACATACTCGCCTCTGCAGCGTGATTGGTCGTGATCTTCGATTCGTAAAATGACATCGATATTCTGCGTTTGAGCAAAACCCCAAACCCAAGCCGCACTCAGGATATGTCCGCGATGCAAATATCCGGTTGGGCTCGGTGCAAACCGAGTTTTGTGAAACTTGAAGTGGCGATTCTCACTCATTTAGAGTAAACTAGATTTCGCAACGGACACATCGGAAAAAATGCAGGCTTGTCTTTCATGATCCACCCTTTTAGGCCTATGCTATGGCTGCTTGTGCTGTGTGCATTTGCATCTGCAAAGCCGTTTGATGTTTCGCAGATGGATTCCATGGTAGCCATTGGTCCTCTGGTCGAAATCATGGTGGATCAAACCGATTCGCTATCTGCAGCATCGGTTCTTGCTTTAGACTCCTCAAAGTTCTACCACGATCCTCGTACTATTCCCACCCTAAGCTATACAAGCCATCCGGTATGGGCTCGTATCACCTTGCGTTCACAAAAAAATGAGGAACTTTACTTTGAAATGAATTCATCCTTGATCGATGAAATTCGGATGTATGAGCTTGAGTTTGATGGAACTTTCCGCTGTCAGTTGGCTGGGCTAAGGCACCCTGCAAATGAACGCTCTTTTCTGCATTGGAACTATGTATTTCCTGTACATCTGCAAAAGAATGTTCAGCATGTATTTCTATTTCAATTACATGATCCAGATCATATGATCTTGCCGCTCAGACTTTGGGCGAACGATGCTTTTTATCGTTACAATCACTCACGCATGGTTTCTGTTGGTTTCTTCTATGGGCTTCTCTTTGGCGTTTCCCTTCTGGTGCTTTTGTCTTTCATGACTTTCCGTGATAGTAATTACCTGTATTACCTCTATACGATCCTTTCTTTCTTTTTGTTTTTGTCTGCAAACAACGGTGTGGCTGCACGGTTCATGGTTCCCAATTCGTGGGTTCCATTGATGGAAAGTATTTCTGTAATTGCAATTCAGCTAGTCTTGATTTCGTTACTCGAATTTACGCGGAAGTATATAGACACTCGCAAGAACGCTCCCTTTGACGATCTGATTCTACGCAGTGCAAGTCTTCTCGTGGCGATATCTATTGTGTTTGGGTTAATTCTCAGTCCTTTGCTAGTGAATTCATCAACGCCAATCATCGGCATGATTGTGATGCTTATTGTTGTGGTAACTACAATTCGTAGCGTGGGGACAAATCGGCAAGCGACATACTATGCCTTGGGAATGAGTGGCCCTGTGTGTGTGGGTCTTGCATATGCTTTTGAAACGATTGGTTCTTTTTCGAGCCGCCATGTGAGTATTGATGCGTTCTACTGGTCTTTTTTATTCATGGTTATTTTTATTGGAGTTGGCCTCGGTGTTCGTTTGCGCGTGTTACAACAAGAAAAAATTGTGCTGCAAAAACAAGCCGTTGATAACCTGTGTAAAGCAGATCAACTTAAAGATGAATTCCTTGCCAACACAACCCACGAACTAAAGACTCCGCTAAATGGAATCATTGGAATCGCAGAGGGTTTACTTGGTGATCGCAAAAAACCATTACCAGTGAAAGTTGTGCGTAGCTTGCGGCTCATTGTGAATTGTGGCTATCGGCTTTCTAATTTGATCAATGATATCTTGGACTACTCTCGCCTCAAGAATGGTGAAATCAAACTTGAGTTAAAGCCCGTTTCTGTTCGTCGCACTACGGGAATCGTATTCTCAATTTTGAGCCCACTTGCAAAAAAGAAGGGGATCGAGCTCCGGAACTCGGTTGATGTTATGTTCCCGAATGTACGAGCGGATGAGAATCGTTTGGAACAGATTTTACTGAACTTGGTTGGCAATGCAATCAAGTTTACTGAGTCGGGCTTTGTTGACGTGTCTGCTAAGGTATTAGGGGAGATGGCTATTATCTCGATTCAGGATAGCGGAATCGGAATACCTGCGGAAGATCATGCAAATATTTTTGAGATGTTTCAGCAGGTGGACGCTTCTATTGCAAGAATACATGGCGGTACTGGTATCGGGCTAAGTCTTTCTCGGCGTTTGGTGACTCTGCAGGGGGGAACTATTTGGGTCGAATCATCGCTTGGCCATGGTGCTTGTTTCATGTTCACGTTACCCATAACGGCCGCGCACGGTAGCTTACAAGATGAACATTCTGATGGAAATGAATTGCTGGTTACCGAAGATGTCGTTTTTGAATTCATGGCAAACAAAGACATCAATAAAGGGGCTTGCAATATTCCTCGCATACTGGTGGTTGATGATGAGCCTGTAAATTTGCAGGTGTTGGTCAACCAATTAGGCTTAGAAGGTTTTGATCTTTGGGTCGCAACTCATGGGCAAGAAGCCTTGGATATGTTAGAGCTGCATGGTGCTCCTGACTTGGTCTTGCTTGATTTGATGATGCCTGGAATTTCGGGACTTGACTTGTGTCAAGAAATTCGGCGGCGCTATGATGCTTCTTTGTTGCCGATCATTATGCTGACGGCAAAAAATCAAATGAAAGAGTTAGTGAAATCCTTAGATATTGGCGCCAATGATTTCTTGCCCAAGCCATTCACCAAGGTTGAATTGTTGGCACGCATTCGAGTTCACTTAAATCTCGCTAATCTTCATAAGGCGTATTCTCGTTTTGTTCCTCGCGAATTTTTGGAGCAAATGCAGCGCGATAATATTTCGCAAGTACAGCTCGGCGACCAGTGGGAACAATATCTCGCAGTGGTTGTGACCGATATTCGCAATTTCACTTCTCGTGCTGAACATGGAACCCCCAGTGAAACCTTCCGATTCCTCAACAGCTATCTCGAACAAATGGCTCCGCTGATTCGCAAGAATGGGGGATTTGTCTCAAAGTTCCTCGGTGATTCGATCATTGCATTATTTCCCGATGGAGCTCGTCAAGCGCTAGATGCTAGTACAGATATGCTGCTCGCTCTCGACAACTTTAATCAAGAAGAATTTAAGGCTGGCCATGATGCGACCCAAATTGGAATCGGAATTCATGTGGGTAAAGCAATCCTTGGGACTGTTGGATTTCAGACCCGAATGGATGTAACCGTGATCTCGCAAAAGATTGGGCAAGCAACGCTCTTTGAGCGTCTTACCAAAGTTTTCGGGGCAGAGATAATTGTTTCCGATGATGTTCTTCGGCTTTCAAAGGAGTCGAACACTCAGTCTCGTTTGCTGGGGCGAATTCCACAACCCGGAAAGGAGCGTTGGCTTGAATTTCATGAAGTATTTGGAGCGCAAAAGAGCGGCGAAGTTTCGCGCAAATTATCTACACGAAGCTTGTTTGAACGCGGGGTAAAACTATTTTGGGAAGAAGACAAAGAGCAGGCTCTCGTATGCTTTGAACAGGTACTACTTTCGGATCCGCAAGATCAGGCTGCCAATGCATATCTGAGAGAGTGTAATGCGACTTCTGAATCGTCGCTGTTGCACGAAGTTGGTTGGCTGGGATGAATTTTATTAAAGAGGAAATAAAATGATCAGGTTTGTTTCTTGTTTCATTTTCTTATTTACGGTGAATGTTTTATCTGCCCTACCTATGCGGGATATTCGCGATGTGCGCGTAGAAGAACAGACTCCTTTTGGACTTAAGTTTCGCGATCATATCTGGTGCAGTAAAGAACTCCGAATGATGCTTGAGGCAGATAATGTTTCTGAAGACTCGATTCTTGACAGCTTGAAAAAATTGCCTGCAGGTGGTGAAATCGTAGTGCAAACCTTGCGCAGCAACGTAAATCCTAAGAAGGTTCGCGCTTACGAATTCAAGGTCAAAGATGCCAAAGGGAAGCTCATGTTGAATATTACGGTTGCGGATTCAACCGCAAAAGATGCCGACCAAGAAGGACAAGTTATTCTTACGAGCTTGCCTTTACCCAAGCTATCGAAAGGAACGCTTACTGTCGAGATTCGCGATCAAGTCAGCAAGCAACTTTACGAATACAAAATCGAGACCCAAGAGGAGTGATTTTACATGCTTGAGTGCATTGAAATTCAAACATCATCGATCATCGATGCGAGCATCATTTGGCTGCATGGCCTTGGTGCTGATGGTCATGATTTTGAAAGCATTGTAGATGAACTTGAGCTGCCTCATAATGTGGGAATTCGTTTTGTGTTTCCTCATGGTCCGATTCGTCCGGTGAGCATTAATGGCGGTATGCGGATGCGAGCATGGTACGATATTTCTACTCCCGACTTGGTCTCGGTGTTGGATCTCAAAGGAATTCAAGAAAGTGTGGAGGCTGTTTCGGCTTTGCTCGAACGTGAAATTTCTCGCGGAGTAAATTCTAAGCGAATCATTTTGGCTGGGTTTAGTCAGGGTGGGTTGATAGCCTTGCATCTTGGCCCTCGATTCGTAAAGCCCTTAGCAGGCGTGCTGGCTTTGTCCACCTATGATCCCACTGCTGTTCAATTAGTGAATGAATTGTCTGCTGCGAATTCAAATTTGGCTGTATTTATGGCGCATGGCACCTTTGATCCCGTTGTAAATATCGAGCAAAGTAAGCTTGCTGAACAAGCCTTGAAGGCTGTTGGGCTTTCTGTGCAATGGTGCTCCTATCCAATGCAGCACTCCATTTGTGCAGAAGAGCTTCGCGATATTTCCACGTGGCTTTCTGCTCGTTTGGAGGGGTTGTGATGAGCGCAGAGCCTTTTCCCAGACGATTTTCTCGTGCCTTTACGGCATGTCTCATTCTGCTTGCATCGATCTTCCTGTTCTGTGTGCCGAGCTTCGCCATGGATGGTTATCCCTTAGGGAGCTTGCAGGGCTCTGTATCACTGGGTCGTTATTTGGAAATTGCGGAAGATACTTCAGGAACAATGACTTGGGAGCAAGTTCGTGCAGGAAAACTTTTGTTTGCGGAGAGCAAATCAGACGATCCTTCTTTTGGATTTACCTCGTCGGCATATTGGGTAAAACTCACCGTTTTGTCTCCAATGCAAGCACGGGATTTGTACCTGCTATCACTCGATTATCCTTTGATGGATCATGTCGACTTTTACGCGCCTGATTCACTCGGTATTTACTCCAAAATCGAGACAGGTTATGCAAAACCATTTCTTTCGCGCCCCATTATGCATAGCCAATTTATTTTCCCTCTCACCCCACAGCCAGGCTCATCCACCACATATTTTTTGCGTTTTCAGAATAGTGATCGTTTAGAGATTCCACTAAGTCTTTGGGAGCGAAAAAAGTTTCTGGAGTCTGATCAGTCTAGCCAGTTTTTCAATGGAATTTTCCTTGGCCTAGTTTGCTCTGCGATTTTACTAAACCTGCTGATGTACATTACGTTCCGCGATGTATCGTATTTGCATTACACGTCGTTCCTCTTTTTCTTCTCGCTTTTTGTTGCTACGCATTCAGGTGTGGTTTACGAATATCTTTGGCCTCAAATACTTTCTTCATGGAATCACTATATCGCTTATGCGATTGGTGGATTATTGTTCTCCCTAGTTTTGCTTGCTCAATCTTATTTGAGTTCTCGCGAACGATTCCCTTCTGTTCATCGTGTGTTGGTATGGCTTGGGTGTGTCCAGGCGATCACCCTTCTCGCATGTGTTTTCTTGCCTACCAGAGCGGGAACTCTTTTGCAAGTTCTCATGACCATTGTGACGATGGGAACTGTTTTTGGAGTCAGCGTTGTAACTTCACATTCAAATCGCATTGCTCGATACTTCTTGGCCGCATGGATCATAGCCTTGCTTACCGGCGTAATGTATTCGGTCAAGGCTCTGGGCTTTTTGCAGATGGAATGGTTCCATGTCGAAATCTTAGCCGGTGTATGGGTGGTGCAATTCATTATTCTCTCCCTAGGTCTTGGAGAGCGCTTACTGCAAACACGTAGGGAAAAAGAGTTACTCCAGAAAAAGGCAATCGAAAGTCTTGAAAAAGCGAACCAATTAAAGGATGAATTTTTAGCCAATACATCACACGAACTGCGAACGCCTCTCAATGGAATCATTGGAATTGCGGAGTCCATTATTGATGGTGCCACAGGTCCGTTGAGCGAAGAGACTAAAGAGAATCTGAGCATGGTTGTTTTTAGTGGAAGGCGCTTGGCAAACTTGGTCAATGATATTCTCGATATTGCAAAACTAAAGAATGGCGAAATTATTCTGAAAGAGAATGCGGTGGATCTACGCCAAATTGGCAATATGGTTCTGACCGTTCTTGCACCTTTGGCAAATAAGAAATCGATTGAGTTAGTGAATACAATTGATCCGAATTTGCCGTTCGCACGAGCTGATGAAGATCGGTTGCAACAGATCTTGCATAACCTAGTTGGCAATGCCATCAAGTTCAGTACCCAAGGGCGTGTTAGTTTGCGGGCAACTGTCGCAGAACAAGAAATTATTGTTTGCGTGGAGGATTCCGGAATAGGTATCGCAGCAGATCAGCTCTCGATGGTTTTTGAATCTTTCCAACAAGGTGATGCAACTGTCGCGCGTACACATGGAGGCACAGGACTAGGGCTTAGCCTCTGTCGACAATTGGTTCTATTGCATGGCGGGCGAATTTGGGTTGAATCTGAAGAGCAAAAGGGAAGCCGATTCTTTTTCAGTCTTATAATGGCTCCTGCAGGTGAAAAACCCGTGGAGCTAGAGTCTAAACTGAGTCCTTCAATGGTGGCTTCCACACATCAAAACAGTGAATATCCCCTTGATCACCTTAAAGGAAATTCAGGAACAGGCGACGTGCGTATTCTGGCTGTTGATGACGAGCTAATTAATCTTCGTGTATTGCTTAATCAACTCTCGTCTAGTGGATATCGAGTGACTACAGCAAGTAACGGTTTGGATGCCCTTGAATTGCTAAGCAAGCCTGAAACGTATGACCTTGTATTGCTAGATGTGATGATGCCACGCATGTCGGGTTATGAGGTTTGCAGGAAAATTCGCGAGAATTTTGATATGAGTTTGTTGCCCGTGATTATGCTGACGGCAAAGAACCAAGTGTCCGATTTGGTGGAAGGGCTTGAAGCTGGAGCGAATGACTATTTAACGAAGCCATTCTCTAAACAAGAATTACTTGCACGCATTCGTGCCCATATTTCACTCGCAAAAATCAATCAGTCCTATGCGCGCTTTGTTCCTCAACAATTCTTAAAGCAGCTGGGCCGAGAGGATATTGTCGCTGTTCAATTGGGAGATCATGTTGAGCGCAAGATGGCCGTATTCTTTTCGGATATTCGCAATTTTACCGCGCTTTCTGAAAGTATGAGTGGTGAAGAAAATTTCAATTTCTTGAATTCATACCTAGGGCGAGTAGGTCCAATCATCAGTGCGAAAGATGGCTTTATCGATAAGTATGTTGGTGATGGAATGATGGCTTTGTTCCCTGATTCCGCGGAACATGCTGTGGATGCTGCAGTGGAAATTGTTCGCGAGATGAACGTCTATAATCGACACCGTAGTCGTTGCGGATATCAGTCCATTCAAATTGGAATTGGCATTCATCTCGGTAACCTAATGCTGGGAACAATTGGTGAAAAGAATCGCATGGATGGAACGGTGATCGCAGATGCCGTGAATCTTGCTTCGCGCTTGGAACAATTGAATAAAATCTATGGAGCTTCGATTATTATTTCGCAAGAAGTGGTAGATGCCTTGCCTGCAGAAAAGCAAGAAACGGTCCGTTTTATGGGGCATGTGAATGTGCGCGGCAAGCAACAACCAGTGGTTGTCTTCGATGTGTTTGCTGGTGAGCAACCAGAACAAGTGGAAGCTCGCAAGTCCATGAGAGTCACTTTTGAAGCAGGAGTCACTGCACTCGAAACGAATCAGCTCCAACGAGCCTTTGCCCTCTTCCAAGACGTTCTAGCCAAGGATTCAGAGGATCCGGTGACGAAGGTGTATCTAGAGAAAGTCGCCCGGCTGATGCCCTCTGGAGGCGCTGCACGCTGGGATGATTAAGCTTGGAGTTATTCAGACAAATTTTTTGGGCGAATTAAAAAAGCCCTTCACCTTTCCGTTGGGCAGCATAGCTTGGTGAAAAATGCTGTCACGGATATTCGCGTGACGGAGTACTGCTAGCCAAAGATCGGCTTCAGTAAAATCAGCTGCCTCAAGATTTGCATGGGAAAGGTCGCTGCGGGTCAAATCCGCCTTAAGTAAACTAACTTGCGAAAGATTTGCATCGGCAAGAATGGACCCACTCAAGTTCGCATTCTCTAAACAGCAATGAAAAAAGCAGCATTGAGAAAAATTGCTGCCCATGCCACGAGTTCCTGCAAGGTTTGCTTCTGTGAAGTTTGAGCCCGAAAAGTCAGAACGAGCTAAATCCGCGGCACGCATGTATGCAGAAATGAAAGAGGCTTTGCGAATTTCGGTCCCTTTTAGCGATGCTGCACTTAAATCGGAGTGATCGAGGACTGCACCATCCATATCCGATTTGTTCATGTGAGATGAGCTAAGGTTTGTCCACACGAGTGTTGTCTTTTTGAGTATCGCACCATCAAGGTTTGCGTAGCTCAGATCGGAACCGCTAAGATCCGCGTCAGTCAGGTCTGATCCAGAAAAATCGACAATATTCAGGTTGGTGTTTTGCAATTGCAAGCCACGTAAATTCCTACGACTCAAGTTAGGCCTTTCGCCGCGTTCGTGAGCAATATGGATGATGTCGCTAATTTCTTGGTTCACTCTGCTCCAACGATACCCAAAAATTCTCAATAAATCAATGATTAAGTTCTTGAAAATAATGCCGATAAAGTAGTTGGGAAGGTTAAAGCGTTTTTTTTGAGTCGTTAAAAATTCGGGAGGATTTATGGCAACAGATATTATTGCCCAAATGCAGCAGACCCACGATTTGTATGTGGCTGCTCGGAAACAAAAAGAAGCAAGTACCTCATCTACTTCGTCGGCATCGTCAGCTAGTGCAACCGCTGATGCAACTCAAAGTGCATATACGATTGAAATTAGCATCACAGCAAAGGCTGCTGCAACCCAAAGTGCCAGCGCGCAATCGTCAACAACAAGCTCCCTTGCTGACAAGTATGGCAGTTTCTATACCAATTCGCCCAATGGTGAAAAACTTGCTCAGTTACGAGCCGCCAACGAGGCCCGCATGCAGCAGCGCTTGGGCAGCCAAGGGTAAAATTTTGAGAATAAATCAGGGATCGAGTTCGCCGCGCAAAACTTCTACTGCGCCGTTCCCGATCTTGATAATGTTCGTTGGGTTGACTGGAACTTCGCCGATATCCAACATTAAATCCACGGTTCCATGAAAGTGGTGCCAGATTTCTTCTGGATCGGTGAGTTCTTGTAGCTCTTCCGTCTTTGCTGCTGTATTTACGATCGGCTCTGAAAGCTCTTTCAACAAACTCTGCAAGACGGGGTGATTGGGCCAACGGCAACCGATTTCTGGGCGTTTCACGTCGAGTTTGCGAACGATGCGAAGCTCTGCGGGGAGAATGAATGTATATGGCCCTGGAATGCGTGGCTTAATCAATTTGAATGCATAATTATCGATCACAGCATATTCGCTCGCTTTGGAAATATCCAAGAAGAGCAAAGCCATGACAAATTTTTTCATGGGCTTCTTGAGCGCGTAAAGTCGTTCGATACCTTTGTGAGAATCCGCACTACAGCCGAGCGCATATCCAGAATCTGTTGGATAGACTACCAGACCACCGTGATTCATAATATCGGCTGCATGCTTGATGAATCGACTTTGGGGGTTTACTGGATGAATGCTAATACGTTCTGCCACACTCATAGTCGCAAATGTAGGACATCTTGCCCGATTGGGCTAATCGCTTAGCTAGTAACTTGCCGAAGGTCCTGCAAAAGCATCTTGCAAGTGTTCTATTTGCACGCATCCTTGGTGCATACGAATTGCGATTACATCGAAGCGCATGCGTTGATCTTTTACCTTGTGGCGTGCAATCCAAGCGCTGGCCGCCCTCCATAGGTACACTTGCTTTTTTCGATGAACTTGAGCTTGCGGTCTTCCGCTTGTTTCCGTCCATGCCGATTTTACCTCGACGAACACGAGAACTTTTTTTGGGTCAATGGCAATGAGATCCAGTTCACCACCGGCAATGTATTGATTGCTATCGATGATGAGCCAGCCAGCTTCGACTAGATGTGCTCGCGCAATAAGTTCAGCCTTGCGGCCTTTTCCTGTGTTGGTTGCTGATTTTCCCTGCATATCATCATAGACGATGCAGGCCACAATTTCGTGCCTAATTATGCGAAGAAATTTCGCTTCCTACGATGCGCAGCTCTGATATGGCTAAGTCTGTGCCTTGGGTGCTTCCTGCAATAAGATCACGCAATTCTAAACGCAGCTCTGTGGTTTCAATCGGGTGAATGTCGGGATATTGCATGCCTTTTACATTTTGCAATTGGATGCGCTGCACAAGGCCTTCTGTTGTTCGCAGATTTAAACTTTGCGGTTTTTGAAACATGGTGAAGCGATCTTGAAGTTCATCGTCTCGACTCTTTTGATATCCGATTGCGAGTCCAATGTTTAGCACGAGAGTTGGCTTTGGGAAGCGAATCACAATGACAGGATTTTGCACAATATCATTTGCGGGTAGAAGCCAAGCCGTTTCCAAGTTGTCATCGCTCAGGTTTCCGAGCGGATAGCCTTTGGGACAATCTTTTTCAAGTGCGCGTTGTTCCCATGCAGCTGAAATTTCATATTGAGTAAGGACTTGCACGCCTTTGTCCTTTTGCTGCAATAGCACAAGCAAAACTTGCAGCAAGGTCAGCATCGCAATTAATCCGAAGGCGAGCGGTATGAGCCAGCGCTGTGAATCGCGCCGAGCAATAATGGATTGCACTTTTCGTGTCGCATTTTTTATCGCCGAATTTTGTGTTGCGTTTGCCTGCGGAGTATCCATAACTCGGTCAAGCTCTGCAAGGAATTGCGACGCTCCTTGAATGCGCTCTGCTTTGTTTTTGCGTAGACACTTTAGAATCAAGTTTTCAAGGCGTGGTGGAATCTCGGGAAAATGCACGCTTGGAGATTCCGGTGGCGTATGAACTTGTTTGTACGCGATGTCGAGAGGCTTGTTTCCCGTGAATGGTGGATTGCCACAGAGCATTTCGTAGAAGATGATTCCAATACTGTAAATATCCGTTTGATTGGTGACGTCTTCACCTTGGCATTGCTCGGGAGACATATATTCTGGAGTGCCCATGGCTGTGCCAGTGCTTGTGAGGCGCTCTGTACCTTGACTATGCGAGATCCCAAAGTCTGTGATGCGGATGCGGTTATCAGGAGAAATAATAATGTTTGACGGCTTAATGTCGCGATGGACAACGCCTTTGTCATGTGCATAAAGTAGCCCGCGTGCCACTTGTTTCACAATCAAAATGGCTTCTTCGATGTCGAGGCGACGACGTTGGCGCAGCAATTCGGAAAGGGTAACGCCTGGAACAAAAGTCATTGCGATGTAGTTCTGCCCATTCTCTTGACCAAAGTCGAACACCTGCACAATGTTCTGATGATCGAGCTTTTTCATGGACTGCGCTTCAGAGAAAAAGCGCCGTACCGATTCTTCGGAATCAGAGCCGATGCCAGGTTCAAGAACCTTGAGTGCAACTTCTCGATTCAGATTTTTTTGCACGGCCTTATAGACTGTGCCCATGCCGCCTTTGCCTAAAATGCCAATGACGTCATAGTCTTCGTTGAAGAACTGTGGAAATTTGTCCTGATCACTTGTGCGGCTCGCCATCAAACAAGTATAAATAAATAGGGAATTATCGCGATACCCCCACCGTCCAGATGTAGACGAGGTCTGCCACAGAATCCGATGTACTCGGCAATATTTTGAATTGAGAGTTGAAAATTGAGAGTTGAAAGTTTGCGGCCCTCTTTTCATCTTTCAATTTTCAATTTTACTCTTTCATCTACCTCCTTCTGTGGACAGACAATCAGTGATGGGACGGTGGGGGTACGCGATAATTTAAACGCACGCAGATCGACACCGCTCATTGCTACGCAATATCGCGTTGCGTGCGTCTCTGGTGCAAAGTGAGTTGAAGCGCATCCCCCCGTTAGTGAACGTCCCCGCCGTTAGTGAACGTCCCCGCTGTTAGCGCACGTCCCCGCCGTTAGCGCACGTCCCCGCCGTTAGCGCACGTCCCCGCTGTTAGCGAACGTCCCCGCTGCTAGCGCACGTCCCCGCTGTTAGCGAACGTCCCCGCTGTTAGCGAACGTCCCCGCTGTTAGCGAACGTCCCCGCCGTTAGCGCACGTCCCCGCCGTTAGCGCACGTCCCCGCTGTTAGCGCACGTCACTGCCGCTTGGCGGCAGTCTCTCTCTGCGGCAAGTTATTCCTTCGAATTTATTCCATCACCATGTGCGCTTCGGGAGCTTTTTCGCCGGTGGCTTTGGGCCGTTGCTTGTTCTTGTATAAAAGAAGAATCGGAATGCAAATCAAGAAGAAAATACCGACCACCAAGAACGCATCTAAGTAGCTCAGTAGCGCAGCTTGCCTTGCCACCGTCATATTTAGACTAGCGAGAGCTTTTTGCTTTGCCTCAAGTAAGCCAGAGCCTTTCGCCATAAGGCCGCCCACCATTGCATTGATTCTGTCCATTGCAGCAGGGTTTGTTTCCGTAATTTTTTCAGCGAGAACATCGCGGTGAAAAGACGTGCGGAAGCTTAAGAATGCCGTCATTAGCGCAACACCAAACGACCCGCCCAGTTGGCGAACCATGTTGCTCAAGCCTGTTGCCTGTGGAATATCTCGCCCTTCAATTTCAGAAAGAGTGATGCTCGTCAACGGAATAAACAGTAGGCCCATTCCTAGTCCGCGTAAAATGAGTGGCCAGAAGAATTCGCTCTCGCTTGAGACGCCGCTTAGTTTATAAAGCATCACGCAGAACACAAAGAACAAGGTCATGCCTACCGCTGACATGTATTGCGGAGGAATATTTCTTTGCAATGCTTTACCCACAAAAGGCATACTGATTGCAGTCACGAGGCTTCCGGGAATCATCATCAAACCAGTCTTCGTTGCGGTAAAACCCAAGAAGACTTGCGTAAACATAGGGATGATAAACACCGAACTAAAAAGGCCGAAGCCCAGAATGAAACCAAAGCAAGAGCCCATGGTAAAAGACTTACTTCGGAATAACCGAAGATTCACTACCGGAAATTCTATGCTGAGTTCTCGCCAGATAAAAGCGATGATTCCCACCACTGAAATTACCATGAGCGCATTAATCAAGGAACTCTCAAACCAACCATCGTCTTGTCCGCGTTCAAGCATCACTTGCAAGGCTCCAACGCCTGCACATAGGAACGCCAAGCCCCACCAATCCATCTTGCCTATTCGTTGTTTTTCATCGGGCTCTTTGACATAGATAAATGTCATGAGAGTTGCAAAAATTCCAAAAGGCAAATTGACGTAGAACACCCAGTTCCAAGAAAGATTATCGGTGATATATCCACCCAAAGTTGGTCCAATCGTTGGTCCAATAATCACAGTCATTCCATAGATCGCATTCGCAAAACCCAACTGCTCGCGGGGGAATGTTTCCACAATGATCGACTGAGCTGTGGTCATGATTCCACCACCACCAATGCCTTGCAGAAAGCGGAAAAAGATGAGCATCCATACGTTGGTACTCATACCACAAGCGACCGAAGCGGCAGTGAAAATAATGATAGACATGGCGAAGTATCGTTTGCGGCCAAAGCGTGCGCCCATCCAACCAGCAAGTGCGATCATCACCACATTCGCAGCAGAATAAGCAGTAATCACCCAGCTGATTTCAGCTAGGGTTGCGCCGAGATTGCCCATCATAGGGCGTAGTGCAACATTGACAATCGATGTGTCAATCAATTGCAGCAGCGCCGCAGAGGCGACCGTGAGAATCACGATCCATTTATCAAGAGTGATTTTCGCCATCAATTATCCACAATGAATTACTGTGCAGTACCCGAATGCAAGTCGATTGCAACAGCAACAGACATCCCTGGCAACAAGCGATAGCCAACCATATCATCGGAATTGATTTCAATGCGTACAGGAACGCGTTGCACAACTTTGGTGAAATTCCCGCTGGCATTGTCAGCTGGCAGTAGGCTAAAACGCGATCCAGTCGCATATTGAATAGAACTTACTTTGCCATGAAATTTATGATCTGCGTATGCGTCAACATCCACTTCGACATCTTGGCCGGCCTTGATATCATGTAGCTGAGTTTCTTTGAAGTTTGCCACAACCCACACACGTTCATCCATTACAATTGACATGACTGCTTGGTTGGGAGAGAGCAATTGACCTACTTCGAGATTCTTCTTGGCGATATGGCCATTTTGTGGCGCGAGAATAACTGCGTAGGATAGCTGAAGCTTGGCTGCATCAAGGTTTGCTTTTGCGGCAACCATACGAGCATCTGCAGAACGAACTTGAGCATTCGCGCTGATAGTACCAAAGCCAAAGCCTTGTACTTGTTGGGTTGCGGCTTGGTAGCGAGCTTGCATGGCTTGAACGGTTGCTTCAGCATCATCAAGTTGTTGTTTACTTGCAATTTCTTTTTGGGCAAGTTCGCGGATACGAGCAGCATTCTTGTTTGCCTTGTCTAGGTCAGCCTTTGCTGCGGCTTGATTCGCTTCTGCCGTAGATTTGTTGGACTCCGCGAGTTGCACTCCTGCACCTGCGACACCTTGCTTAGATGAGGCTTGAGCTGCGATAAAGTCTGCCTCTGCTTGGCGCACCTTGATTTCCAAGTCGCGCGCATCAAGGGTGAACAATGTGTCACCAACTTTTACCGCTTTCTCATCATCAACGTAAATTTTTTCAACAAAGCCACTAACCCTTGGTACCACTGGGATCACATGTGTTTCAAGTTGTGCGTCGTCGGTTGTTTCGTGATTTTGCAAGTACCACCATTTCGATCCACCGATTGTTGCGCAGGCAAGGACAATTATGCCTAAGATGATTTTCTTACGAGACTTGCGAACGGTGCCAACCTTGTCGGAGGGCTGCGCATGAGGTTGGGTCTGTGGTTGTTGGTGCTGGCTCATAGGTTCTCCAGGTGGTGCGTGGCTTTTAAGAAATACAGCCGAGCTTGGTTAAACTGATAGAGTGCGTCGATGTTTGCATCTTCGGCGAGGCTCAAATTATTCTGTGCGGTAATCACGTCAACGAGGCCTGACATACCAGAGCTAAAGCGTTGTTGAGCAAGGTTAAGCTCTTGATTGACAAGGCTTACGCGCTCTTGCGCTGTTTTTACGAGTTCTTTTGCGGTACTCATTTGTGATAAATAGCGACGAACTTCCTGTTCCACTGCTTTTTTGATGTCGTCTAGCTGTATTGAGGCTTGTGTTAAGTGTTCTTGTTGTTGAGCCTTGCGTGAGCTGCGTCGGCCACCATCATAGATGCTCCATGTCAATTGAACAGCTACAGTACCCGTGAATTCATTGCTTTTGAATTGGTATGCACTAGCACCATAATCGGCAGCAAGATCCACGGTTGGGTAATCTTCTGCCGCAATTATTTTCGTTTCATTCTCCGCAATTTGCAACTTTTGCTGAGCAGAGGAAATCTCAGTACGGTCGCGCAGAGCTTGTTGTACAAAGGATTCAACGCTAGCCTTATCATCAAAAACCGGGGGTTGCAAGGAATCACTCAAGGTGATTTGAGTGTTCATGTTCAGGCCAAGTGCGCGCTGCAATCCAATCGTTGCTGTTTGCAGATTACCCTTAGCGGCAGTAAGGTTTGCTGTTGCTGTGGCGATTTGTCCTTGTGCGCGAATGAGGTCAAACTGAGTCACCGTGCCAGCTGTGATCTGTTGCTGAGTGATTTGGAGTGATTGCTGAGCTAGCTCTAATTGGTGCTGACGACTATGAACAGCAAGGATTGCTCGCGCGACACAAAGCCAAGCATCAGCGGCAATCACAGAGGATTGCTCGGAGGCAACTTGTGCATCCTTTTGACTCGCTGAAGTATTTTCTTTTGCAAAATTAAAACGCTTCCAAGCGGCATAATTAAACAAGGTCAGATGTGTGCCGAGGCGAGCATCTTGTACATTCCAGAGGGTAATCAAGTTCGAAGTAAGGTGCATGCCTTTTAGCATACTTGGTGGTAGCATGGAGGCGTAATTGTATGATCTGATCACATCTGATGCGGTTGCGTTAATGCTTGGTAACAGGGCGCTCTTGGCTTCATCGACGCGTGCTTCTGCTTCGCGCACTCTG
>Ga0302272_1000246_pt1 | contig 25346 bp, 31 predicted proteins | sample III_Bog_N1_2_FD_198772 | JGI IMG/M metagenome (GOLD analysis project Ga0302272, IMG submission 198772) | Peat permafrost microbial communities from Stordalen Mire near Abisko, Sweden - III_Bog_N1_2 | ecosystem: Environmental > Terrestrial > Soil > Wetlands > Peat | place: Sweden: Abisko...
GGTGGTTACGTGCCTAAAATACTCCTTGCAGAAGGGAAGGGCGATTTCTGACGGCAATAGGTTCGAAGTCATTCTAAACGAAAAAATAGCATCCTAAAAACCACCGAAGCCATTCCAAACGAAAAAGAATCATCCTGATCGCCACCGAGGTCATTCCAAACGAAAAAGAATCGTCCTGGTCGCCACCGAGGTCATTCTAAACGAAAAAGAATCGTCCTGAAAACCACCGAAGCCATTCCAAACGAAAAAGAATCGTCCTGAAAACCACCGAAGCCATTCAAAACGAAAAAGAATCATCCTGGTCGCCATCGAGGTGATTTTTATCCGTTTTAGATCGTCCTGGTGAAAATCGAAGCTTCTCTAAATCCTGTTGTTTAAAAAAATACTTTTTATATTTGTGGAAAATAAGGCAATTATGGCAACAGTTACGATTAACGAACGGACATCAAAGGGTAAAAGCCTGATGGACTTTTTACGCAAATTCGAAGGAGAAAATTTCATCCAGATAGCGAAAGAGCCAAACGAAGAAACGAAACGAGCTATCAAGGACGTTGAAAAAGGGAATGTTACCAAGACGAAGAACGTTGCCGATCTGATGGATAAATTGAACTCCTGATGTTCACGATCTCTTTTGGGTCGAAGTTTAAACGTGACTTCAAAACTGTTCAAAAGCGAGGTTATCCCATTGATCAAATCGTTGAAGTATTCCAGATTCTCGAAAATAGAGGGAAGTTACCTGAAAAATATCTTTCTCATAAGTTTTCAGGCAATTACATTAATTGCTGGGAATGCCATATTCGCCCCGATTGGCTTCTAATCTGGGAAATTGACGAAATACATAAAGAAATTAAACTGGTTCGAACCGGTACTCATTCAGACTTATTTTAGTTTTTTCCCTCTGTAAATATTCGTATTTTATCTAAAGTGGTAGCAGTTTATTGCATTCCGGTATATGTATTGAAAACACGAAACCCCGCTTGCGGCGAGGTTTCCGATATGAATTTTTATTTTTTTATTGACTTTTCCTTATTTCTTACCTATGGCCTTCTGCTCCAGAAAGTCCGTTTAGGTTTCTGCTCGGTTTGTGCCGAAGGATGATTATTTGGCCTGCTCTCCCGATTTCCGGAAGTTTCCCTCACAGCTTGTCCGTTGTGTTCGCGGCGGACAGGTTTGCGGGCCACTTTGGCAGGTGCCTTTTCAGGAGTAAAATCAGTCATTGCGTACGGATGATCTTTCACAACCGGAATCGATTGAGAAATGAGCCGCTGTATGTCGCGTAGAAACAGAATTTCGGTGTTGTCGCAGAATGAAAGTGCGATACCGCTTTGTCCGGCGCGTCCGGTTCGTCCGATGCGGTGAACGTAGGTTTCAGGAATATTCGGAATTTCGAAATTGATTACATGCGTTAAGTCATCAATATCAATTCCACGGGCAGCAATATCGGTAGCTACCAGAACGCGTATTTTTCCGCTCTTGAAATCTGAAAGCGCTTTCTGACGGGCACTCTGCGATTTATTACCATGAATGGCTTGTGCCTGAAGACCGTTTTTCTGAAGTAACTGCACGACTTTATCGGCTCCATGTTTGGTTCGGGTAAAAATCAAAGCCGAAACAATTTCAGGATTCCGTAAGACATGGATCAACAGACTGCGTTTATCGGCATAATCAACCATGTACAACCACTGTTCAACTTTTTCGGCGGTAGTCACTTCAGGAGTAATTTCTACCTTGAGCGGGTTTTTCAGGATGGTTTGCGACAGTTTGACGATATCAGTTGGCATGGTGGCCGAGAAGAAAAGCGACTGCCGTTCGCGCGGCAACTCAGCAATGATGCGCTTTACATCGTGGATGAAACCCATGTCGAGCATGCGGTCGGCTTCGTCCAATACGAACAGTTCAACGTTTCGCAAATCAATGTACCCCTGGTTCATCAAGTCGAGCAAACGACCGGGAGTCGCAATCAGAATGTCGATACCTGCGCGCAAAGCGTCGGTTTGAGGACGTTCGCCCACACCGCCAAAAATAACGGTATGTTTCAGTCCGGCATAGCGCCCGTAGGCAGCAAAACTTTCGCCAATCTGGATAGCCAGTTCGCGGGTTGGAGTAACAATCAGTGATTTAATTTTCCGTTTTCCTTTGGCAGGAATGTGCGTGTCGTAAAGAATCTGGATAATCGGAATGGCAAAAGCTGCTGTTTTTCCGGTACCTGTTTGTGCACAACCTAATAAATCTTTTCGCTGAAGTATGATGGGTATTGCTTGTTCCTGAATTGGGGTTGGTTTTTCGTAACCTTCTGTTTTTAAAGCCCTCAGGATGGGCTCAATCAAATCTAAATTTTCAAATGACATTTTTTAATTTTGGAAAGGCTTTCGAATCAAACTTTATTGATCGGCCTTTATGTTTACGGCGCAAATTTAGTCATTTATCCGACAAACCTCCTGAAATGCCTGTTATTTCCGGTTTTTAGCGAAAAGGAATATATTGCGGTAACAATGTCAGAGCCTTATTTATGCTGATTGCAGCAGCAATGGATGGGATGATAGCCGATGACCGTGCCATATTTGTCGAATTCGTAATGACAGCAATTCATAAGCAGATCGCTGAGTTTATGGCGAGCCCGTGCCACACGTGATTTGGCGGCAGTATAGCTGATTCCGGTATTTTCGGCATAATCTTTCACGCTTATTCCTGCAAATTCGATCTGGCAAAGCGCCTGGCAATCCTGTTCCGGAAGGTCTTTCATAAAAAGAACCATATCCCGGATGGTTTCAGTCATCGCTTCATCCGGTTCAGGTTCTGTGTCAATTATTTCAGGAACTTCGACTATTGAAATCGGATTTGGTTTGCGGTAGTGGTCGTTAATAAGGTTGCGGGCTATTTGGAATACCCACGATTGCACTTTGGTCTCGTCGTGCAGACTGTCGATTTTCGAATGTATTTTTATAAATGTTTCCTGAAGCAGATCGTCGGCCAAGGCTTCATCTTTCACTTTATTCAGGATAAAACGACGTAAATTGTCGCTGAACCTATGCCATAATTCGGTTGTCTTTTGTTCCATCAGGAAATTTTATCTGGCAGTTTTGTAAACATTTAATGCGGCAGGAAACGGCTGCAGCGCGCGTTCGAAAATCCCCAGCGAGTAGGCAATCGTCAATCCATAATTGGTTAATGGAACACCTGCGATCCGGGCTTTCATCATTCGCGAGAGCATTTCACGACGGTTCCACATGCAGGCTCCGCAATGAATAATAAGTTTAAACTCCGAAAGGTTCTCCGGAAAATCGTGCCCTCGATGATGTACAAATTCGAGTTCTCCGCCCACATATTGGGTGAGCCAACGCGGAATTTTGACTGTGCCGATATCTTCACCAATCGGGTGATGCGAACAGGCTTCGGCAATCATAATTTTATCGCCGGTTCTCAGACGATCAATTGCCATAGCGCCTTTTACCATTTCCGAAAGATCGCCCTGGTAACGGGCAAACAAGATGGAAAAGCTGGTTAGTGGTATCTCGGGCGGAGTATCGGCAGCCACTTTCAGAAAAGCCTGACTGTCGGTTACTACCAGTTTGGGCGGTTTATTCAGCCGGTGGAATGCTTCGCGAAGTTCACGTTCTTTCACAACCATGCAAAACGAATCGTTATCAAGTAAATCGCGGATTGTTTGAACCTGAGGCAGAATGAGCCGACCTTTCGGGGCTTCTTTATCAATTGGAACTACAAGTATTGCAGATTCGCCCGGGCCAACCAAATCAGAAACAATGCAGGGGCGGTTGATGAAATCTTCAGGAGCATGGTTCAGAATTGCCTGCCGCAAATCAGAAATACCAGAACCAGTGATTGCTGAGGTTTCTATCAACGAGATATTTTCTTCGGAGAATCTCTTCGTCAGGTAATTACGAGGTTGTGATAAATCACATTTATTAAATACCACGATGACCGGAATTGCACGGTTGTTTAGCTCTTTCAATATCGTTTCCTCAAAATCGCCCCACTCACCGGATTCAGTAATTAGTAAGCCAAGTTCAGTGCGGTCGAAAACGGCCATTGTTTTCTGGATTCGTTTCTCACCTAAAGCGCCAGTGTCGTCAATTCCGGCGGTATCGATAAATAGGACCGGACCAAGAGGCAGCAGTTCCATCGGTTTTTCAACCGGGTCGGTGGTGGTACCTGCAATCTCCGAAACGATAGATACTTCCTGGCTTGTCAAGGAATTAAGTATCGACGATTTCCCGGTATTGCGTCTGCCGAAAATGCCGATGTGAAGTCTGAATGATTTGGGTGCCGGCATGATGAAGTGATTTTATACCCGCAAATTACACCTAATTAGAAATGAAAAACAAGCAGGTGGGCATATATTTAACAAGTGAGGGCGGCTGGTACCGCCTAATCTGTAAAGTGTTTGATTACTGAATTTCTGTGCCGAGGAATAGTCCTGAAATAAAAAATGCCCCATAAGTGGAGCATTTTTTATTTCAGAAAACAGAAACTCTATTTTTTTGCTGGAGCTGCTGGTTTTGCTGGAGCTGCAGGAGTAGTTGGAGCTGCTGCTGCTGGAGCTACTGCATCTTTTTTCACTGCTTTTTTCACTGCTTTTTTTGCTACAGGAGCAGCTGCTTCTTTTTTTGCTGCAGGAGCTTCTTTTTTTGCAGGTGCCTGAGCACTAGCTACTACTGCTAAACACAACACTAAAGCTGACATAAAAAATAACTTTTTCATAATTTTGATTTTTAAATTATTATTAAAAAAAACGTTTGTTTATCTGTTATATTTGATTTCGATTAATAAAATTTACATTGCTAACCCAAATTCAAATATACATAAATTTCGAATCAAAGATATAGAGATAAAAATTTAAAAGAAGTTACCAACTTGTTAATGCGATGTTAATAATAAATCTACTTCTTTATAGGAGTTGCCGGCGTTACAGGAGAAACAGCAACTTTCTTTGCTCCTGTTTTTTTTGCTGTTGCTTTTTTTGTATCTTTTTTAGCAACAGGAGCTTCTTTCTTTACTACATTTTTATCATTCCTTGAACTTGATGTTGCAGCTCTTCCTGTAAATGCTAAACTCAATACACAAACCGATATCAAAACTAATTTTTTCATGATTTCCATTTTTTAATTGTTCGATTCAAAGATAGAGTAGCGAAAACCTAATGGAAGTTATTGATGTGTTAAAGTGATGTTAATGTCGGTAAAAAATTAGAAAAGAGACTGTTGAGTGTATGTTGGAAATCGTTTCGTCATAATTGCGATTTGATCCAATCGAAATCTACCTGGAAATATAGGCATAAAAAATGCCCCAATTTTCGGGGCATTTTTTAGAGAATACAGAAACAGAATTCTATTTCTTCTCTGGAGGAGTGGTAGGTTTTACAGGAGCTTTTGTCTCCTTTTTTTCTCCGGTTTTGGTAACCTTTTTAACCACTGTTTTTTTCACAGCGACCTTTTTAACTTCCTTTTTAGCTTCCGGAGCTTCTTTTTTAACCGGATTTTGGGTGAGCACCGAAATTGAAGATGCAGCACTTCCAATCATTGTTAAACCGAATACACAAATCAAAATCAAAACAATCTTTTTCATGATTTTAAATTATTAAAGGTTAATTTTTTGATTCAATCATTTGGAAAGAAACCTGAAATAGGAGCATTTTATTCTTTTCTCAGGCTATAATTTTTTCAAATGGCCGAATGAATACTTTTGTTAAAGAACGATGATATTCTCATTGGTTCAGAACAACATGCGTTACTTTGTTTTTAACAAAAAATACGATTCGATTGTAGAAAGGTTTCAATGTTGATCACCTTAATTTTAGTGTCAAAAATCTAAAAAGATGCTGACTTGTTAATGTGTTGTTAAAAGCATCTGACTCGTAACAATAATGAATATCTTTACTTTTCGAAAATCATGATTTGAACAGTAAAATATAGATAATTAGGTGTTTGAAATTTACAAGTTGGAGATGAAACATAAAATACGCCTAGACAAAAAAACAATTCGGTTTATAATAACGGTTTCTGCGATCGCATCCATGGTTGGATTGATGGCCATTCAGGTTAATTGGCTGAAGGAATCTATCAATATGCAGGAAGTTATTTTTACCAAAGGAGTAAACATGGCTTTAAAGCAAACTGCCTTAAAAATGGCGAAGGATGAAGAACTAAACGTTGCCATGCAAAACAGTATCGAAAAGGATAGTTTGATTGACTCACAGGAAGTATTTACCCAAAACATCATTTCGCGTCTTGATTCGACTATCCAGAAAGAGCTTGAGTTTTATCATATTAACCTCGATTTTCATTTCATACTGATCAATGGAGAAGACACGTTGTCGGTAAATCCGAATGCTAAAGTAAAGAATGGAGAGCTATTCCATCAGTCATTTGAATCACCTTATCAAGATTCTGGCATTGATCTGGCCATTCATTTTCCGGGAAGAAGCTCCTTTATTCTGAAACGAATTTGGATTATGTTCGCCACTTCCGTTTTGTTGATCTTGTTTACATTTATTTCGATCATCCTTATTTTGGCCTACTATCGAAGAGAGAGAACATTTGCTCAGCAAGTTAAGGACATGATTGGCAATCTGACTCACGAGTTTATGACACCTATTTCTTCCATTTCTTTAGCTGGGAACATGATTCTGAACCGAAGTCAAAAACTTGAGGATCAAACAATTGCACAGTTTGCCACGGCTATAAAAGAAGAAAATAAAAAACTTCAGAAACAGGTTGACCGTCTTTTACAATTAGCGGCTGTCGAAAACAGCGGTTTCGATTATAAGAAGGAACCGGTTGATATTCATCAGCTTATCAACGACGCCATTCAGTCGATGTCTTTTCATCTCAAGCAAAATGAAGCAGAAGTAAAATGTATATTTATGGCCAAAAAATCATTAGTTTTTGCTGACAGCTTGCATATTATTGATGTTTTTATAAATCTGTTATCAAATAGTATTAAGTATTCCATCGAAAAGCCACAAATCAGAATAGAGACCAAAAATTACAGACAAAAAATTGAAATCAAAGTCATCGATAAGGGAATTGGAATTCCAAGTCGCGAGTATTCACGGATTTTTGAAAAGTATTACCGGATTTCGACAGGCGATATGCACAACACCAAAGGATTTGGAATCGGTTTGTATTATGTGAAAATGGTGATAAAGGCACATTATGGTACAATTTCAGTAAAAAGTGAAAATCATAACGGTAGCACTTTTTTGATTACATTGCCAATTATAGATTTAACTTGATAAATTAATTGATTATGAGCCGAATAGTAAACATCATGTTGGTTGAAGATGATCTCAACCTGGGATTCTTGCTCGTTGAATTCCTTGAATCGAAAGGATTTTCGGCTAAGCTTTACAGGGATGGGCAAACTGCATTTACAGGTTTCCAGAATGGGAATTTCGATTTTTGCATCCTTGATGTAATGATGCCCAAAATGGATGGTTTTACATTGGCAAAGAAGATAAAAATCATTAATGCGCAGATTCCAATTATCTTTCTAACTGCACGTTCGCTTAAAGAAGATAAAATGAAAGGGTACGAAATTGGCGTAGATGATTATATTACCAAACCCTTCGACGAAGACGAATTGTTATATAAAGTAAATGCCATTCTTAACCGTAGCCATTTGTCAAATGTCTCTGGAGATAATATCTTTCAGATTGGGCGATTCCGTTTTGATTTTCCGAATCAGTCACTCGAATTCGAAGGCCTGAAACGTCGGTTAACAGAACGCGAAAGCGATATTCTCAAAATCTTGTGTCTATCCAAAAACAAAGTCCTCCGTCGGGAGCAGATTTTAACAGCCATTTGGGGTGAAAACGATTATTTTGCCGGAAGAAGCCTGGATGTTTTCATCTCCAAACTAAGGAAATATTTTAGTTTCGATCCGACGATCAGCATTGAAAATATTCCGAAAGTAGGCTTTATTTTACAAGATAGCAGCGATTAATATGCCTGTATTCCGGTCTATTGATTGGGTGGTAACTTGCTTTTTCCGGCACCTTCATCTGTTTTCAGGATTTCAAAAACCACATAGTTACTCATACCGCGCCAGGGAAGTGGATGCAAATATTCTTTGTACCTAAGCTCGACAACCTTTCCGCTGTTGCGTTCCAGGATTGCAGCGATGCTATCGTTGGTTACGCTAAATTCAAATTCGTTGCTTTGTAATGAGCCCGGCGTCGTTGATTTAAATCCATCCTGTATCAACCGTCCTTCATAGGTTTTGAAGATGTAGCCTTTTTTTACAAAGAAGTTAAGATTACCGGCTTTTACTCCTTCGCCAAAAACAAAGTAATACCTCCACCAGAAAGCCAGCGCAAAAATGAGAATAACAATCAGTAACCCAATTCGCAAATATTTCTTCATTTTGTTTATTTTTTAGTTTGAACCAAAAGACTCCGGAACTGGATGAATATTAAGTAATTGAGAACTATTTTATTTTCTTACTTTTCCCTTCAAGATAGGTATTGAATTTAGCGCCGTCTTGTGAAAGTTCGAATTTCGTGTTTACAATCGAATCGTCGAGCAGCGTGTATGTTAAGCGGAAGATGGGAATATTCGGAATTTTGTCGCTTGTTAATACGATTGACTTGTCCGAACAGGTGATCGAATAATTGATGGTGTGTCCTTCATCGTCAAAGTAGATGGCTTTTGATGGATTACCGGCATTGTCAGGGTAAACGATCATCAAATCGTCGTGAATAATTTTCGATTTGTTGCCAATTGCCGGATATTCTGAATGGCTTTTCCTGACCAGAATCGTTTGATCAAGCTCCGGTTTGAATGAAAAAGTTCCTCCTCCCTGATTAGGTCGACCGCTGCCTTCACCCATCCAATCACCGGTTAGCCAGCTCCATTTTTCCCAGTTTGGTTTTTGTTGTCCGAAACTGGGTGTTAATAAACCGATGAAGGCTATTCCCAGGAATAGTTTTGTTCTCATTGTTGTAGTTTTCGGGTAGGTTTCAATTGTTTTCGTTAGTTTTCGAAGGTAAATATAGACATTCGAAATGAATAACTGCAATTATATGAAGCGAATACTCATAAAATCAACATCCTTGTTGAATCTAAATAATCCTTTTCAGGACCTTAAGGTTTTATAACATTGGTCAACACCGTAGGCACCTGAAGCAAATCATAGTCGTGCTGATAAATCAGGTATTTGTTATGCCATTCCGGATCGAATTTTTCTTTGTATTCGCGTAATCCCTTGTAATTCGAAAACGACCTGATTTTTTCATACGCAAATTTCATTGATTTTTCAGGGAAAGTATGAGGATCGTCCAGTCCACTCATGGGCGCAAACCCTAAATTGACATAAGTGATGTTCTGTGATTTCAAATAGTTGAAAAGCTCAATTAAAATGAAGTCCATCACACCGTTGGGAGCATCTTTTGTCTTTCGGATTAAATCGTACGTGGCTTCATCTTTGGCAAAATCGGGTATAACATTCAGGAAAGCAATGATTTTTTCCTCTTCATTTTCGACTGTGATGATCGTCTGCTGTTTTAGTTCTTCCCAAACAAACATACCCTGCGAAAAGATGATTTCCGACCGGCCCATATCTTGCAGCCATTCGTCGCTAACCGATTTTATTTTTTGAAGGATGCCATCTTTGACCGGGGCTGTATGTATGGTTGCTTTATAACCACGGTCAACTACTTTATTGATAGCATTTCGCATTGGTTTCCGGGCGCCTCCGCACAAACTAAACGTTGATAGATTGACAACACCTTCCTGCCCCATGAACAGATCTTTTTTCCGGAGCTGATGATAAATTTCAAGACTTTCCTCCGGAACCCTGTAATAAATGCTTTTCATCCCGCTCTCGTAGCAATACAAATCAAATTCGGTGATGCATTTTTTCAACTCTTCATCGTTTTCGGCAACCGGGTTTTCGAGTACGACAGCAAAATTTCCGGAGATACCATAAGAAATAAATGCTTTCTTATCTTCAGAAAAGAAGATCATTTTATCACTGGAAGTCTTAAAATGATCCAGCGATGAATTTCCGTACTTTTTCAACAGATCGTTGGCCAGCTCCAACTCATCTTCCGAAACATTTTCATGCGGAACATACGTTCGGACAAAGGTGTAGATCAAAAAGGCGATGGAAAAGAATCCGGATACGTTGATAGAAAGCAGAAAATTACCGGCAAATTTGCTGGCCGGAATTAATTCATCGCTTCCGATCATGAAATAATTTTGTACGGTATACCGCAACGACTGTAAAATATTGAAATCGATATTGAAATGCTTTTTGTCGAGGAAATAAAAACCTACAATTCCATAGATCAAGGTCGCCGCCGCTGTTAGTACGGAAGTTTGCAGCCCGACATTTCGCATCCGGGGATTGGTTTTGATGTAATACTCCTTACGCGTACAAACCAATACGATGATGGCCAGCATCGCAATTGTTGATTCCTCAAAATCAATAGCTTTGGTCATGTTTCCAACCAACGAAATGAAACTTAGAATAATGGCAAAATACCAGGCTGTTCGTAATCCTTTCAGCAAAAAAGCGGCAGTAACCAGCAAAAACAGTCCGGCGGTCAGCACAAGATAGTTTGAAACATGAATCGCCTCCACAGGCAAGATACCTTTTAGAATGGTCAAACGCTCATGAATTGCCGGTGTTAAAACGGAAACGATGTTGATGATTCCAAGCACGAGAAGAAAAAATGCCGGGAAAATGCGCATCAGAAGCTTATTCAGTTTGGCAAGGAAGGCAACTATTCCGACAAGCAACGGTGTCCAAAACTCAAAGAAACGATAGAGAAAGGTGATCGCAATGGCATCGACATTCTCGAACCCGAACCGAATGAGAACGTAGGTCATCGATACTTCGATGGCTCCAAGTCCGCGAAGGAAAGGTGAAACAATCAGGAAAACAACCGAAACGATATAGCCCAGTATGGCTGCGAGGATGGACGGATGGAAATTTAGCGCCATCATGGCAACATACAGGTGAGCAATCCCGATAAACTCAATAGCTACTGAAACCAGAACCGTATAAATGAATTGTTTCTTATCTATCCGGTCGTTCTGCAAGTCGTTCATGAAAACCTCGGTTGTTGGAATAAGCCGGATCAGCAGGGTGTAAAAGATGCCCTTCTTTAGGATGGAACGATAGAGGAAAACCAGGATGAAACTTAAAAATATTATGGTTGATAAGGCGCACCATTCTCCGGAGCCAATTGTTCCTTCTACAAGCGCATACATGAATGCGGGTATAGCCACAATGATTACCGAAAGTATCCCGATGAATCCATAAATCGATGAGGCAAAATGAATTTTAGTATTCCTTATTCCTTTTTTTTCAATGGTTCCGGTGAAAAAAGCTAAGGACGAAACACCTCCGGCCGGTAAAAAAACACTGATTAAATTTCGTTTAATGAAAAGTACAGTTGAATCGAATAAGGAAACCTTGCTTCGAGCCGTGGCAAATGCAAAAACATACATCAATCCTTGCAATAGAATATAAATTGCAGTTAAGGTAACGCCAAGGAGCACCCATATCCAGTTCGCAGTAACCAATATTTCCTTTACTTCGACTAATTCTGATCGTTCGTGCTGAATAAACCAGATTCCGATGGCAAAGAAGAACAAGGTAAAGATGAATTGAAGAATTATTTTCTTGTTTTCGCGGAGGAACGGATTCGCTCGTTCTTTAAAAAGGTTGGCAATAAAGCCGATTGAAATATTTCTGATCATGCTGAATAGGATATAGATACCTTACGTGTTCCAAATAAAAAATAGATTCCATTTTAAAATCAATGTTCTTAAGGGCATGATTTCTTCCCTTTTTGTCCTCAAAAATACACAAGATTAGTTTATCCCTAATAAAAAATCCCCCTTCCGGAGAACCGAAAGAAGGATTTTAAAGTGTGAATATGTCTTTTTCAACTAGATATCTACTACAAATCCAAGGCTGCCACTCAGAAATGTTTTGGATGATGGAGCTACGACACCACTGTCGTTGCTTTTCCACCAGGTACGGGCATATCCCAGACTGCCCACAATTCGGTAATAATTCAGGATTGGCGATTTACGTATCTTCCAGTCGAATTTCATTTCAGAGGAAACAGTCCAGTCGTAAATACCATCTTTGGTAAAGTTCAGCAGAGGGTACTGATAGAGATCTTTTAGCGGTCCTTCAAACTGAGAACGGTAAACATCGCCGTAAATCTGATAAACGTTACTGCTTGCCAAATCATTCGTACCATGTATGATTAGTCGGTTGTCAAGCGTGAAAATGATATTTGGGGTCGCAATATTTGTCAGAGTCCAGTTCAATTCTCCGGAATTAGGTGGCAGATAAAAACCCAGGTTAAAACCATCATTCATGTAGGTCATATCCAAAGGACGTGAAGTAAATGTGTTAAATTTTGCGTCGGTATAGTGAGTATAACAAAATGGAGTTACCCGCGTGTATTTTAAGGTTGAGAAAGTTCCCGGGATAATTTTGGATAGGAGAGGCGTTTTTATTCCGAGTTGCCAGGCGTAACGGTTTCGGGGCATCCGGAGTAATGAACCTGACTTGGTGAAACTAAATTCGTCAACAAAAAAACTCAACCACATTTTGCCAACTTTTGGTATTCGGGTCGCAACGTCCAGGCACATGGAAAGATTATCGTGGTCGCCTACTTCGAGTTCCGAAAAATGTGAAAAAACCATTGGCATCAGGTAGGACACTTCCATTCGCTTTGACCAGATATTTCCTGCCGAAGCCGAAACCTGAAGCCATTTGGCCGGAGTGATTTCAAGCAGATGAAGGGTAAACAGGTTTTGAGAATCGCCCAAATCATAACCATAAATGGCTTTTTTGTAGGTTGAATCCTGATTGGCATAATTAAACAGGGAGCCGGTCAGCATGGAATACCGGAACCATTTAGTCGGTTCAATCTTCAGTTCGATTCCCGGGAAGCGCCTTGCAGTGGAGGAAAGTACCAGATTGTGGTCGTCATGTCCCCATGATCGGCGCTGATTGTTCATGCTGATTTTCAAGGCTCCGTTATACCAACTCCCACTCAGCTCGGTATAATAAAACATGCCAATCGATATGTTTTTGGTTATGTTCGATTTGCCTGAGCTTTTGTCAGAAATCTGAGTATGGGTATACATGGTTTCATAATTGAACTGGTAAGGTAAATAGGCATAACCATTCGATTGGTAAGGAAAATTAACCTGTTTATTTTTGGTATACGACTGATAAAAAAGATCAGGCGCAAGTTTCTCGATGGATGGGCCCATGGAAGCATGAAACGTTAGGTGATTGCCCAAATCGCCCGACAGATAAGGTTCGAACATGTTGATTGTCGACCAGGTTGAATTATCTCCGGCACCTGAACGGACCGACATTTCAGTTCCCATTCCGACGACGACAAATCCATTTTCGGATGATTGTTTATAGAGTTGAATACCATTTGATTCTCTTGAAAAGTCAATGATTTGGTTGTTGATGACAGTTTTTTCTTTTTCTGATAAACGATCAACATTCATGAGCTGATTCAAAATTTTAAGAATGTCAATTTTGGTATAGGGTTTTGCCTGGGGCAAGAAATTGATTTCTCCGGAAGCTTCATAATAATCAAGAATCTGATATACCGGGTGGCTTAATGGAACTATTTTGTTTTTCAGTTTTACCTGATCGAAAACAGCTGGATTGTCTTTCTTGTTTGACTGGGTTGTTTGAGCACTCATGCTGTTTGCAACGCAAAAAAAGGTTACGATTGTAAATAAAAGGAATAATTTCATTTGAGATGGATCTTATTTTTGTTTCCTTATTTTTCGTATTTCTTTCATACAAAAATACGAATACGTGTTTTAACTCCTTTATCTGTTAGTATTACCTTCTTATCCTGATTTGAATGGCATTTGGAACAGGTTTTTCAGAAACCAGTACCAAATAACCACCACCACCTGCGCCACTTAATTTCCAACCCAGAGATATTGATTTGTATTGTTCAATCTGATCTAAAATTGATTCATTAACCATGTGCGGGAACATAGCCACTTGTGCTTCAAAACTTCTTCTGAAGGCTTGTCCAAAGGCTTTTGAATCTTTATGGTGAATGGCCTGCCAGCAGTCTTCAGCAGCATCAGCCAGTTCTTTGGCATTGTGAGTGGTGATATTAGTGTCGGAAAGTACGTCGTATCCATTTTCACGGGGGGACAGGGTGATAAACCATAAATTACTTTCAATAAATTCCAGTATGGATTTGTCCGAGCTGTTGATGATTTCGGAAGGCCAGTATTGCTCACTTTCATAATTTAGTTTGTTTATCCCAGGCATCACAATACCAATCGAATCCTGCGACCCTGACACATATTTTGTTCCAGGAGGATTTTCGAAGCTAAACAAGGTTTTGGCCAACAGTTCAGTGTCTCCCTCGGGTATGTCGGTTTGCCAAAGTTGTATAGCTTTTTTCCGGGTACTACTCGACATTCCGCTACGATCATTAAAATCGTAGTCCGGTTCAATGGAAATGGTAATTACCGATCCTGGGTAGTATTTGGAAACGAAAGGTTGGTCTAACCATCCACCGGCAAGATCAAGTCGGAACGGAATTCGGCATTCACTGCGTAAAGCAGTTGATGACCGTGCCGGAAGTCCCCGATTTGGAATCCGTTTGCTAACCTTCAATTCAATCCCCAGTTCGTTGCAAAGCAACTGTTTATCAGGGGTAAAGCCATCTTCATTCACAAAAAACATATCCGGTTTTAAGGTTCTGAATTCTTCTTCAAAATCGAGCAATCCAGAGCCAGTATTGATCCATGCTTCTTTCACATAGCGGATTGATTTCACCATATATAACCTTTCTGTATTGGTGCAGATGGTTTTCCGACCTTTCAGCTTATAAACAGTTTCATCAGAACCCAGTCCTACATACACATCCCCATGAGTAGCGGCTTCCTGAAAAAATGCTACATGCCCTGAATGAAGCATATCATAAACTCCAGATACAAATATCTTTTTCATTTTTTTATTAATTGCGCAGATTTAAACGGATTACATGGATGGCGTATTGATGAAACGTTTCCATTTAAGGCTTGACTGACCAAAATTAATGAGTAAACCTATCTGGAAGTTTGTTGCTTTGAGGTAATTAATTACCTGTTTTGAATTGTCAGGATGAATAAAGCCAGCTGCTTTAATTTCAAGAATGATTGAATTGTAACATACAAAATCGGCTATAAAGAACTTATCTAATGGTTTTCCGTCAAATACGATATGTAATCGTTTGTGCCTGAAATATGGAATTTTCTGTTTTTCAAATTCTCTTTCGAGTGCTTCCTGATAAACAGACTCCAAAAAGCCACAGCCCAATTTTTGGTGGACTTGCATGCAAGCCCCAATGATGTTATGTGTCTCGTTTTCAAAAAGTAGCGTCATCCGTGTAATCTGTATTAATCCGTGAAATCTATTATTGTTTTAAATACCACTCATACAGCTTAGCTACTCCTTCATCGATTTCTACTTTATGGTGCCAGCCCAAGGTATGAAGTTTTGATGGATCGGTCAATTTCCGCATGGTGCCATCGGGCTTTGAAGGATCAAACTCAATCGTTCCATCGAAACCTATTGTTTTTCTGATCAGTTCAGAAAGCGCCTTGATGGTTATCTCTTTTCCGGTTCCTATGTTAATATGGGTATTTTTGATTTCGTCACCGCATTGTGCTTTTAAATCCTCAAAATTCCTGTTCTCTAATAGGAACACACATGCATCGGCCATTTCTTCCGACCATAAAAATTCACGCAGCGGTGTTCCTGAACCCCATAAGCCGACCGTCACGACTGGGTGATTAGACGATTGTACGATACGGATGCCGTATTTCTCAAGAATGGAAAGAATTTCATGCTTCTGTTCTCTCTTCAGTTCCTCGTTCTCTCGTGTTGTCGTTCCTTCGTTCCCTCGTCCCGAAACTCCATCAACCGGACGTTTGTTTAAATCTTTCCTGATTCCCTCCCAGTCATTGTTTTGAAGGCATTTCGCCAGATGAACTTTGCGGATCATCGCTGGTAAAACGTGAGACGTTTCCAGGTTGAAGTTGTCGTTTGGCCCATATAAATTGGTTGGCATTACCGAAATAAAATTGGTTCCATATTGGATGTTATAGCTTTCGCACATCTTTAATCCTGCAATTTTGGCGATGGCATACGGCTCGTTGGTATATTCGAGCGGACCAGTCAGAAGGCAATCTTCGGGCATGGGTTGTGGGGCCTCACGCGGATAGATGCAGGTACTGCCCAGGAAGAGCAACTTCTTAACTTTGTGCTGGTAAGCCGCATGAATCACGTTGTTCTGGATCATCAGGTTTTCGTAAATAAACTGGCCTCGATAGATGCTGTTGGCAACAATCCCGCCAACTTTGGCAGCAGCAAGAATAACATATTCAGGCTGTTCCGTCTGAAAGAAGTTGTTGACAGCTTTGGTGTCCATCAGGTCTAATTCATCGATTGTTCTTCCGATCAGATTGTTATATCCTTTCGATTGAAGATTTTTCCAAAGGGCAGAACCTACCAGTCCGAGGTGCCCGGCTACGTATATTTTCGATTCTTTGTTCATTTATTTTTAGGATTTCACCGATTAAAACAGATTACACTGAAGGTGTGTGGATGAAACGTTTCCAATTAAGACTGGGATGACCGAAGTTGATTAGCAGACCTACCTGGAAATTTGTTGCTTTTAGATAATTGATTACTTGTTTTGAATTGTCAGGATGCAAAAAAAAGGCAGCTTTAATTTCAAGGATAATTGAGTTGTAACAAACGAAATCAGCCATAAAGTATTTATTCAATGGTTTTCCGTCGAACAAAACAGGTAACTTTTGTTGCCGGACGGAAGAAATTTGTTGTTTTTGAAATTCGATCTCGAGCGCTTCTTGGTATATTGACTCCAAAAAACCACAACCCAATTTTTTGTGAACTTGCATACACGCTCCGATTATTTTATGTGTCTCATTTTCAAAAAGCAAACTCATCCGCGTAATCCGTTTAAATCTGTGTAATCAACATCATATTGCATTCACAATCATTCTGGTGTATTCAACATTACTCGAAGTAGTTAAGTGTTCGGTACCCACCTTCTCTTAGCCATGCATCTTTTTTCATCAGCTTGATGTCTGATTGCATCATGTCGGTTACCAGTCTCTGAAGATCGTATTGTGGTTCCCAACCGAGTTTTGTTTTTGACTTGGTGGGGTCACCGATTAGCAGATCGACTTCAGTTGGACGAAAATATTTAGGATCGACCGCCACGAGGGGGAGACTGGATGATGGGGCGATGGGGCGCCCTTCGACAGACTCAGGGTGCAATGCTTTTAATGAGTTTCGTACTAAACGGGATTTGATTCCTTCGAGGTATTGTTCGCCAACTTTTTCGATAAAGCATTTTTCATCTATCGATACCAGATACCCTTTTTCGTTAGCACCTTCTCCCGAGAACTCTATTTCAAGTCCAATCTCGGAGCAGGCAAGGTGTATGAAATCGCGAATTGAAGTAGTGATTCCTGTTGCAATCACATAATCACCGGGTTGGTCTTGCTGAAGGATGAGGTACATTGCTCTCACATAATCTTTGGCATGTCCCCAGTCACGTTTGGATGAAAGGTTCCCCAAAAAGAGTCGATCCTGCATGCCTAAAGCAACACGGCTAATGGCACGGGTAATTTTACGGGTAACGAAAGTCTCCCCACGGATAGGTGATTCGTGGTTAAACAAAATACCATTGCTGGCGTGCATTTTATAGGCTTCACGGTAGTTTACTGTAATCCAGTAAGCGTACATTTTAGCCACGGCATAAGGTGAACGCGGATAAAACGGTGTTTTTTCTGTTTGCGGAACCTCCTGAACCATTCCGTATAATTCGGAAGTGGAAGCCTGGTAAATGCGTGATTTCTGTGATAAACCGAGTAATCGCACTGCCTCCAGAATACGAAGCGTCCCCAGTCCATCGGCATTGGCTGTATATTCAGGCGTTTCGAAACTGACGGCTACATGGCTCATGGCCGCCAGGTTGTAAATCTCATCCGGTTGTGTTTCCTGAATGATGCGTGTCAGGTTCATGCTATCAGTCAAATCGCCATAATGCAGTTTAAACTGACGGTTTTCAACGTGCGGATCTTCATAGATATGATCAATTCGTTCGGTGTTAAACATCGAGGCTCGACGCTTGATTCCGTGCACCATGTATCCTTTTTTTAACAGGTACTCACTCAGGTAAGCACCATCCTGACCGGTAACTCCGGTAATAAGGGCTGTTTTTTGAGTCATAATGAAGAAGGTTAAAGTTTTTTTGCTGATATTTTGCGAAACTGATGACAAAGATTTGACTGCATTCAGAAAAGAAGACCGGTTCATGTCTGCAGTATCCGTTATTGATGTTCTAACTTTTTTGTCTGAAAATCATTTGCGGAATTTTTGAAAATTTTTTAGCAAATAAAATCCACAAAAGGAAAGGCATTTGATTGTTTTTTAGTACCCAATAATCTTTCTTCTTTTTATTGATAAGATTTCTGATTCCTTTCATGGGCAAGCAGTACTTTTAACACGCATGGCACTTATTGTGAATTGATATTTCTATTAACCTGAATTCGATATAAGGAATAGAAATAAAAAGCTAAAAAAGAGCTGGTGAACTTTGCCGTAGGCAATCAATATCAATAGAAAATGTTATTAAGAAACAAAATATTGTCCGTAGGACATCCATATGGTTTAAAAATGTAAATCTCCTGACGGAGAATCAATATCTCAGTCGATTGTACTCTATTGATATTAAACTCTTAACGGAGTAAATAAAACATTTTTTAACTTTCTTATTTCTAACTCAGGTTATTAAGGGAAAATCCCGGTAAATGTTACCCTGATGATCAACATCAACAAAAAGACAGTATCACCTTCTATCTTAATTTCAATTCGATTATCGCCAAGAAATATTGTTTGTAGCCCTTAAGTCTTTTAAACTGGCTGATTGCAATCAAAATTCAAAAGGTAATTCCATTTTGTTGTTTGTCAAGTAAGGGCTTCACTTCAAGTGAAATCCTTACTAATTCTGATTAAATTCTTATCCTTTTCAAAGGTGGGCGAGTGTGTTCATCTCTTATTCCGATTCAAAAACAACAACCCCCTTTTCCAAATCTATAAACTCGTAATGTCCTTCGACAGGCGTTCGCGTGAACTCAGCCGAAGGCTCAGGAACCAAAGTCCTTCGGATAATGTAAATGGGGCTTTAAAACCTGAATTGTGGGCAGTCCCGAGGGTTCGGGACATCAAATTGTGTGGTGACGCCCCGATACGCTCGTTCCTTGCTACGGGGCAGGCCCTCCATGGCGGGCAGGCAGAACTTTTTAACCCGAACTGCACTTACTGAAAACTTTTTGCCGGTTAGTTTGGCAATAAATCAAAACTACTCACCGCCTGTTTTATTTGAAAAGGTCGGAATGGGTACCAGTGCGAATAAGAGTGATCAATTTGATGGTTTTGTTTTTGGAATAAATTAGTAACCAATCGGGCGATATGTGACATTCGTTTAAGCCTAAATAGTTACCAGTCAAATCATGGTTTTTATATTGTTTTGGAATATTATCGCCAGATATCAAAATTTTAATCAATTGATTTAATTTTTCTTCATCAAGATTCCGTCTCCTCGATAACTTTAAGTCCCGAAAATATTGATTTGTGAATTCTAATGTGTACACGATTATTCCACTTTTTTAAGGTAATCGTCGAAATCGATGCACTTAATGGTATTGCCCTCATTGGCTTCCTTTATTGCTTTTAGCGTAGTATTATTGAGGATATTTTCAGATTCCATATTGTTTTCGATTATTTTACCCACCCCAATTTCTCTTATCAAATCAAGGATGATACGTCCTTTTTTTGTTTTTTCGTTGATAATTATGGTTGTCATATTGAATGTATTTGCGGTAAAGTTATTAAAAAGAAAATCCAATAGAACACTGATGACACTGATTAAACTGATAAACACAACTTGTCCCGATAAATCGGGAGATTTTTAAACTATTTTTTTATCAGTGGTTATCCGTTCGATCCCCCGAGAATCGGGGCAAGCTGTGTTATCCCCCGATATTCGGGGGAGGCTGCGTTCCATCTCTTATCCCCGCCTTGGCGGGCAGGTGTGTTCTATCTCTTATTCCGATTCAAAAACAACTTCATCCTTTTCTGCATCAATAAACTCATGATGCCTGCCACACTTACCATCAGAATTCGAGGCTGGGCAGGTGGTCAAGGTACGATGCAATCCTTTTGAAAGTGTGTAAATCGCCTGAAATCCTGACCAGTGAAATACAGAAGGGGAATACTGATTTATCTTTTTGATTCAAGTTTATTTTTTACTGCGCAATAAACCTCCGATGCATCATTGAAAAATAGTTGTGCCTGTTTACCGGTAGGTTTTCCTTCAGGTAAAAGACCAAACTCGCCCGGATAACGTGACTCGATATACAAACTATCGAGTGCGGTAATGAGATCTTCATTGATCTGGATGTCAATATAGGTGGAGCATAAAGCGAAAAGCTTACTTAAAGAATGTACTTTGGAACCCGATCTCCATTTTCTTCGATGAGCACCTTTAATGATTTTTCTATGGACTGTTGAGCATGAAATGCAACATGTCCGGTTAATCTGTCATTCTCAAGGATCAGCGTGATGTTCTCCAAATCAAGACTGGCAGCTTCAAGCCAATTTTTCGTAATTTCTCTCATGTCCGTTTCAAATCAGAATAATTCCTTTTTGCATGATGTCTTTTGAAAAAGAGCTTCCCAATTCAATGAATTTTTTGTGAACGGGGATGGTATGAACAATAATGTCTGAAGCATATTTTTTCCTGAAATTGCCAAGGGCCTGATACACTCTTTTCTTCACCTCCAGGTTTTCCTCGAAAGTTTGTGGTACACTATTTTCTTTCGTAACGACATAAAGATCGATATCGCTATCCGGATTTGGAGTGCCATAAGCATAACTCCCAAACAAGATGACCATCTCAGGGTCGATTGGACGCAAAAAATCAATGATTTCTTTTTTGACTGATTCAGACAACATATCTGTGAATAATTTCAATTTCTGATTGAAAGATAATGATTTTAAAATAAGTTATCTCACTGGAATTCAAAATTCATCAGGTGCAACGGTTTGTGGATAACTCAGAGGCTCTGGATTCGATCATCGAGGACACCATTCGAACACGGATGACATTTTTGAACACGAATGCCGCTGATAAAACACCTTCCCAACCTGCTTCAGCGACAAACAGGCGCAGGCAGGGATATTCACTGATTTTTATGAGAACACTGATGACACCGTTGGAACACTGATGACACTGATCAAACGGATATTCACTGATTTTTAAAATATTTTTATCTGTGTTCATCCGTCGCATCCCCCGAGAATCGGGGCAAGCTGTGTTATCTGTGTTCTAATGCTTTTTATCTGTGTTCATCGTTTATTCCGATTCAAATATAACCTCATCCTTCTCCGTATCTATAAACTCGTAATGTAAGGTGCGGTGTACTTCGACAGGCTCAGTAACCTATAGCCTTCGGATAATGTAAATGGAGCTTTAAAACCGGAACTGAGCGCAGCAGTTTGTTTTGATCATGAATAATGGAACCGTATTAAAATTACTTCTATGCGGTTTTCGTAAATCAGCTGAATAAATCCGAATGTGTCCCTGTTCTCACTAAAATAATGGTCTTTTCTATGTCATTTTGTAACCAAATTATCAGTAAATCATTTAGAACATGGCATTCCCAATGCCTTGAATACTTTCCGGTCAATTTATGTGGTTTATGTTTTTGGTCAATTCCCTGATGGCCGGTTTTTTGAAGTTCCTTAATGAAGCTACGCAAAATCTCAAAGTTCAATGTTGAACGTTTCTTGAGCGTTTTTAAATCTTTTTTGAAACTACCTGAAAATCCTATTTTGTACATGTCAAATTGAATTGAACAGTTCATCAACACTGTCAACCATTGTTACCAGACCAGCTTCCGCTTCTTTCATGGCTTTTAGCGTTTCGGAATTAGGTTCATTCTCATTCTCAATAAGTATATCCTTATCTGATTTGGCCAACTCCTTTAACAAGGCCAGAAGATATTTCCCTTTGCCTGTTCTTTCGTTTATGGTAAGTTTTATTGTTGTCATGATTTTTTTACTTCAAATTTATTGAATAATATGCGTATTATCAAATTCGGATACCTACTAACACTGATTAAACACGTGCCCGACCTGCCTTGGCGGCAGATAGGCGCAGGCGGGGATACTCTCAGATTTTTTATTTGAACACTGATGACACGGATTAAACGGATATTTAGGAATACAAATTGCACGAATTTAAACGAATTACACGAATTTAAAAATCCGTGTTCATTAGTGACACCCGTGTTATCATTGTTCCATCGTTATTCCGTCTCAAAAACAACCTCATCCTTTTCTGTATCGATAAACTCGTAGTGCAAGGTGCGGTGAAGTCCTTCTGAAAGAGTAAATGGAGCTTTAAAACCTGAACTGTGTGCAACGGTTGCGTCAAATTGCGTGGTTGCACAGAACTTTTTAACCCGCACGGCACTTACTGAAAACTTTTTGCCACTAACTTTAGCCAATAAATCAAAACTTAAACCTCCTGCATAACCCAGCCAATAGGGTAAACGAACTGCCGGTAATTTTTTATTCAGGCTTTTCTCAACCTGTTGAACCAGCTCATTCATATTCATATCTGGTTTGTCGATGTAATTAAACAGGTGGTAACCTGGTTTCTGTGTCTCAATACAGAATTGTATAAATGCAACTATGTTTCCCACATAGGCCATCGATTTTTTATTAGTGCCATTACCAACCATCATAAACTTTCCTGAAGCAATTTGTTTTAGCAAGTTATATACATTGCCACGATTTCGTTCTCCAAAAATAACGGTTGGGCGAATGATGGTTAACGAACGATTCTCTTTGTCTTCATTGTACCATTCTCTAAGAACTTCTTCTGCCTGCCATTTGCTTTTGCCGTAATGATTAAACGGATCAACCGGATGTGACTCATCAGGATTTTTTTTATTTAAGCCAAATACAGCAACAGAACTTGTGAAAACAATGTTTCTAATTCCTTTCTGTTCCATGGCATTCAATACATTGCGAGTTCCTTCTACATTTACATCGTAATAAAGCGAGGTAGGAGAAACATCATCGCGGTGCTCAGCAGCCAGTAAAACGATTGTTTGAGTTTCAGAGGGTATTGAATCGATTAGACCATTCTCGAGAATATTCTGGAGAGTAGATATTTCAGGGTACTTTAGTGAAGGATTTTTATCAATATTTTGGCAATTCTCTTTGCCAAGTTGCTCAATTAAGCGGGTTCCAACGAAGCCAGAGGCACCAATGAGTAATACTTTTGACATCAATTATCTTTTTAAAAATTGCTTTAACTTAGTTGCTATGCGATGGATAGTATAAAATGGACTTACTCTAATCCCATTTTTCTTAAAAGCTTTTAATACATTTTTATTTCCGGTAAGAATACCTTTTAGAGAAGTGGTACTAACCCCCCCATACCTCATTTTGACAATTGTTTCGTTTAGGTATTGTGTCTTTATTTTATATTTTTCTATGAAACGAAGCATTAATTCAAAATCGGCTGATACTTCGAGAGAAGAATCAAATAAACCATATTTGGTATAGATTTCTTTCTTTACAAAAAAAGTTGGATGTGGCGGATGCCAGCCCTGTTGAAAACTAACAGGAATATTTGGTGAAGATTTCCAATGACGGATAACTTTATCAATGTTACCAGAAGCCACAAAATCCAGATTGCCGTAAACCGCATCACAACCTGTTATTTCAAATAGTTGAACTATTTGTTGTAGAATATTTGTTGAAGCATACAAATCATCTGAGTTTAAAATGCCAATGATTTCACCAGTAGCTATAGCAATCCCTTTGTTCATAGCATCATAAATTCCATGATCTGGTTCTGAAACAATTTTGGTTATTCTATTGGGAATACTCCTTATTATTTCAAGAGTATTATCTGTTGAAACACCATCGATAATAATGTGTTCAATATCCGGAAAGGTTTGGTTATTGACCGAGGATATGCTTGAGGTAAGAGTAGATGCGCTATTATAAGTAGCAGTAATAATAGAAATCTTCATAAGTCTTTAAAAATATTCTTCGTAAACTTCTTTATAAAGCTCTTTGGTTTGCTGATAACAAAGATCCCAGGAAAAGCGTTGCGAATTTTTAAACCCTTCTTCTCTGAGATTCGCGACAATTGTTTTGTCTTTTTTTAAAAGATTTAGCATCTCTGCAATGTGAACTTCTGTTACCTCATTTAAAAGAATTGCTCCTTGCCCAGCTATTTCCGGGATTGAAGAACAGTTTGTACTTATTACAGGACATCCTCAATAATGGGAATACCAAAACCTTCTGAAATGGAGGGGTATAACAAACAAAGTGCATGATTGTACAATGTATTTAATTGATCATTGCTAATCTCCGGAAGTACCTTATACTGATACATACCAAGCTGTTCTGTTAAATAGGAATTTTCCCTAGTACTTAAAGAACCTTCACCTACCAGAATTAAAGGCAGATTCGCTAACTTGCATGCCTTAACGGCCATATTAAAATTCTTATAAATATTATTTTGATCACCCACATAAAGAACAAATTCACCAGAGCAAAAATCAATTAATTTCTTTAGCTGAGTTTCATTTATATATATGAGTGGCTGATAGGTTGTATCTGCTGCATTATATATAACTCTAATTTTATCTTGATCAATCTTAGTATAGAATTTTAATAAATCTTCTTTTGTATTTTGGGATACACAAATAATTCGTTTTGAGTTCTTAATTGCCGCCCATTTTTGGTGGTGATGGAGAATTTTTGCCAAACCACTAAAGAAATTCTCATAAGTAAAATCGTGTAAAGTGGTTATATTGATACAATTTGGATTGTTGTTAATGCGGTAATAGCTGGAATGAAATATTCCTTTGTCATTTAGATTGTTTGGATTTAAGAATCGTTGTATATCAATGGGATAATTTGAATACGGATTTTTTAGTATCCTATTTGGTTGAATTTCTAATTGTTTTCTAAATATATTTTTATTGGGTGCTTCTAAAAAGTAGGAATTAAATTCCGGGTCAATTAATATTCGTTGTAGTAGTTCGCACCAAACAACTGAAATGCCACCAGTTTTTTGTAGTGAAAATATTATATTATCAAGGAATAGATTCATGAAATTATGCTAATACTTTTATCGATCAAGTTTTAACTTTCTCGACAAAATCTTTTTTTCATTAGGATAATTCCATGCATCC
>Ga0302272_1000257_pt1 | contig 24760 bp, 22 predicted proteins | sample III_Bog_N1_2_FD_198772 | JGI IMG/M metagenome (GOLD analysis project Ga0302272, IMG submission 198772) | Peat permafrost microbial communities from Stordalen Mire near Abisko, Sweden - III_Bog_N1_2 | ecosystem: Environmental > Terrestrial > Soil > Wetlands > Peat | place: Sweden: Abisko...
GTATCTCCCATTTCCCAAAAATTATCTTTTTTGTTTCCGTTGATAATGCGGCTTTTTGGCAGAAATTGTTCCCAAATAGCAGCAGCTTCATCGTCCCGTTCCAGACCCTCGGGAGCATAACCTTCGAAAACAGTAACATAAAGTCGGTCGGTGTCCAGTTTCAATACATCAACGAGGTATTCCCAAGCCCATTCGATAGCTTCTTTTTTGAAATAATCACCAAATGACCAGTTTCCAAGCATTTCGAACATGGTATGGTGGTATGTGTCGTGTCCGACTTCTTCCAAATCGTTGTGTTTTCCGCTTACGCGAAGGCATTTTTGAGAATCGGCAACCCGTGAATATTTAATCGGGTCATTGCCCAAAATAATATTTTTGAACTGATTCATCCCGGCATTTGTAAACATCAGGGTCGGATCATCTTTGATAACCATGGGTGCTGAAGGAACAATCTTGTGTCCTTTCGATGCAAAAAAATCGAGAAAAGATTGACGAATTTCTTGTGAAGTCATTTTATAATTTGCTATGACCCCCTGCCCCCTCAAGGAGGTTCAAAGAGTCCCCTTTAGGGGATTTAGGGGTTCTAGGTTAATAATATCAAATAAAGACTGCAAAAGTAGCTCAAATTTATTATTTTTGCAGCAATTGTTGATATAAATATTGTGATGACTTGTTGATTTTCTTCCAGAAACGATTGATTGACTTTCATTTTCCTCAAATTTCAGGCTTGGGTGTTTTAATTTATTACCTGAGATAGAAAAAATTCCCTTATGGCTAAGAAAAAATTCCATTTTAATCCCGAAACATTAAGTTATGAGCAAATTGAGCATTCAATATCTCACTGGCTTAAGCAATTTATGATTCATGCTCTTTCGGGAGTTTTTTTGGGACTTATATTTTTCTTTATTTTTGTTTCCACCATTCAATCACCACAGGAAAAGCAACTGAACCAGGATAAAACTCATATGGAAGCCCAATATAACGTGTTGGAGCGACAATTGCGGGAAGTTCAATATGTGATGTCTGATTTACAACAGCGCGACGATAATCTTTATAGAGTTGTTTTTCAGGCTGATCCAATTCCACTCTCGGTACGTAGAGGTAGCTCGGCAAATACTGAATATTATGAACAATTACTGGATATGACCAATTCAGAAATTGTGGTTTCGACGACAAAGAAATTGAATGAATTAAGAAAAGAGCTTTATATTCAGTCAAAATCGTATGATGACTTAATACTTTTAGCCAAAAATAAAGAGACTATGCTGGAAAATCTTCCAGCCATTCAACCTGTATTGAATAAAAATCTGACTCGAATGGCTTCGGGTTATGGATGGCGTATTGACCCTGTTTACCATTCCAGACGTTTTCATGCCGGAATGGATTTTACGGCACCTATCGGTACTAATATTTTTGTGACGGGAAACGGAACAGTACAGAGTGCCGGTTGGGAACAGGGTTATGGAAATTGTGTGCAAGTAAATCATGGCTATGGCTACGTAACGTTGTATGGTCATATGAGTGCTATAAAAGTGCGTGTAGGGCAAAAGCTTAAACGAGGTGATGTGATTGGTTTAGTGGGAAGTACCGGAAAATCCACAGGACCACACTTACACTATGAAGTGCATTTTAAAGGTGAAATTATGAATCCGCAAAATTATTACTTCCTCGATTTGTCACCTGCTGATTACGATAGGATGGTTCAAATGAGTAATAATGCCGGTCAGATGTTTGATTAGAACTCTAGCCCTAAAAACCCCTAACCCCGTTCGACTGAGCTCACGCCGAAGCCTGAAGGGGAATTAAATTAGTACTATTCATTTTAAATTGAAATATGAATAACAAGAAGAACGTACCAGACAAAAGTAACTTAGTTCCCCTTCAGGGGCTGGGGGTAGTTCCCGGTCCAATCGGAGTTTTCGATTCGGGTTATGGTGGTTTGACTATTTTGGAAAAAATCAGAGCCGAATTGCCTGAATATGACTATATTTACTTGGGTGATAATGCCCGAACACCTTACGGAACGCGCTCTTTTGATGTGGTCTATAAATACACGTTAGAGTGTGTTACTCAATTGTTTGAAATGGGTTGTCAGTTAGTGATTCTGGCATGTAATACGGCTTCTGCAAAAGCATTACGCACCATTCAGCAACGCGATTTGCCGTTGTTAGATCCAAATCGACGTGTGCTGGGTGTGATTCGCCCAACGGTGGAAGCGGTAGGAGCAATGACCAAAAGCAAGCATATCGGTTTGCTGGCAACTTCAGGAACAGTTCAGTCTGATTCTTATCCACTTGAAATTCACAAAATTCACAATGATATTGTAGTTACTTCTGAAGCTTGCCCTATGTGGGTACCGCTCATTGAAAACAATGAATATAAGTCTGTCGGAGCTGATTATTTTGTTCGGAAAAATGTAGAACATTTGCTTGCTTCCGATTCGCAGATTGATACAATCATGCTTGGATGCACCCACTATCCATTGCTGGAAGAAAAAATAAAATCTTTGTTGCCTGAAAATATTAAAGTGGTGTCGCAAGGAGAAATCGTGGCACGGAGTCTGGTTGACTACCTTCAACGACATCCCGAGATGGAAAAGCTTTGCACGAAGAACGCTTCAATTCGCTATTTTTCCACAGAATCAGTGGAGAAATTTTCCACTTCAGCTTCTATCTTTTTGAACGATGAAATTCATGCTGAGCATATCGATATTAACTGACAATGATTAAAGCACATAACTCTGTTATTGATAAGTAATAACAGAGTTTTGCGCTTTAAATAATTTTTCGGTGGTTATATCAATGAGAAACAGTGAAAATGAATATCTCAAATGAATACTAACTGATTCTTCTTCATTGATTATACCAGCATCTTTTTTTCAAGAAACTCCTTAAAAACCTCTTTGTACGATTCAGAAATCGGCACATGAGCTTTGCCGAAGATAATGCGATTACGATCGACTACTCTAATTTTATCGGTTTGTACAATGAACGACCGATGCACGCGCAAAAACAGCTTGCCCGGCAGCATTTCTTCCATGGCTCGCATGGTGATGTGCGATACAATTGGCTTTTCTTCTCCTTCCATATAGATTTTTAAATAGTCTTTCAATCCTTCTATATACAATATCTTTTGAAGTTCTACCTGAATAAGTCGGTAATCGGCTTTTACAAAAATGCAATCTTTTGTTATATCTCCCATTTCGATAGAAGATTTTGTATACAACTGATGCCATTGCATAGCTTTGTTAGCCGATACCAAAAAATCTGCATAGCTAAATGGTTTTAAAAGGTAGTCGAGTGCGTTTACTTTATAACCTTCAATAGCATATTGTTGAAAAGCAGTTGTAAAAATAACTTTCGATTTTTCAGGAACTAATCGAGCAAATTCCATCCCACTGAGTTCGGCCATTTGTATGTCCAGAAAGATTACATCCGGTGGGGTGTTGTTTACCGCAGAGCTGGCAGCTATTGCTGACGAAAACTTACCGGTAAGTTGCAAGAAAGGAGTTTTACTTACATAGTTTTCAAGTAATCCAAGTGCCAACGGTTCATCATCGATAATAAAGCAGCTTAATGTCATAATGCATTGATTTGATTAAGTGGAATGATAAGTTCGGCAACAAAAATGTCGCCTTCTTTTTCAGTACGCAATATATGTTTGTGTGGATAAAGGATCTCCAGTCTGCGACGTAAATTCTCCAACCCAATGCCTGAGCCGCTTTGGTCGGAATCATCTTTGGGAAAATAGCTGTTTCTTATTGTACAGTTCAATTGTTTCTCTTTATTTTGATGAATATTGATATCTATAAACGATGACTGAGTTGGGCTTATACCGTGCTTAAAAGCATTTTCAATGAGCGTTATAAATAGAAGTGGTGCAACTACTTTGTTCTTTTCCGTTACATCTATATTTATTTTCATGTCAACGTCGGAGTTGAGACGAATTCGCATCAATTCAACATAATTGTGAATAAAATTCAACTCATGCTCTAACGACACAAAGTTTCCATTATTTTCATAGAGCACATACCTAAGCAACTTGCTGAGTTCGAGCATGGACTCTTGTGCTTTATCGGGACTAATGGCAATAAGTGCATAGATATTGTTCAATGTATTAAACAAAAAATGCGGATTGAGTTGTTGTCTCAGATTTTTTAGTTCTGCTTCAGTACGTTCTTTCTTTTCTTCCTGTCGTTCGGCTTCTGTTTTATACCATTTTCCTGTCATTTTTACCGCCATACTTAACCCTATAGTAAGCATCATACTAAATGAATCTACAATGATTGATAATACTTCTCTTGGCAATAAAGTTGGTGGTGGTTCTTTAAATTTTGGATTCATCGCATGAGCTGGTTCTTTCCAAAAAAGCACTATTGTAACAATAAAGAGTATCAATAGAAAATTATAGAAGATATATTTGCCAACTTTTTGACGGAACAGGAAATACTCAATCAGTACAAAGTAATTGAAGTAAAAAACCGAAGCCAACGATAAAATTACAACAAAATTATGCAATAGTTTTTGTAAAATATCCGAATCGTTAGATCTCCAGAAAATCAAAAATGGCAGACCAAAAACCATCCCCCATGCAGTAAAATGTATGAGAAACTGAACTATGTCTTTTTTGCGCGTTTGTGTTGTCATATTGAATTTCTGATTGACAAAGATAGGAAATAGTTACTTCTTGCAAGTGCTGTTGTGTTTCAAGTTTAATATTCTCACATTATTCATATCGCAGGGCTTCAATCGGATCCATTTGAGAGGCTTTTTTAGCGGGATACCAACCAAAGAAAACACCAATCATTGTACAAACAACAAAGGATATAATAACCGAATAAGGTTCTATCGAAATAGGCCATGATATAACAAGCTTAACTAAAAAAGAAACACCTATGCCAATTAACATGCCTATGATTCCACCAGTAAAGCTGATAAGGATGGCTTCAATCATGAATTGAGACAGAATATCCTTTCCTTTTGCACCAATTGCCATACGTAAACCGATTTCACGGGTTCGTTCGGTAACTGAAACATACATTATGTTCATAATCCCAATTCCTCCTACTAATAACGAAATTCCGGCGATACAAGCCAACAAAATAGTTAAAATATCAGTTGTTGATGTGAGCATTGAACTGAGTTCTTTTTGAGAACGAATATTAAAGTCATCCTGATCACTTGCTTTGAGTTTATGATTTGCCCGTAAAATAGTTTCAATCTCGTCAGTTGCTTTATCAGTCACATCCTCCGAAAGTGCCGAAGTATACATACCTTGAATATAGGTTATGGCTAGTATCCGTTTTTGAACAGTGGTGTAGGGTGCCAGCACAATATTATCCTGATCCATCCCCATGGAATTAAAACCCTTTTCTTTTATAGTTCCAATAATAGTAAACGGAATTTTATTAAACCTGATAACTTTACCAATAGGGTTCTCGCCGTTAGTGAACAGATTTTTTGTTATTGTTTTACCCACTAAACAAACCTTAGCAGCTGCAGCCACTTGCTGGCGCGAAAATACATTACCCTGATCAACGTTTAGTTTTCGAATTTCCAAATACTCAGGCGTTACTCCCGAAATAGAGGCCGGATAATTATTTCCGCCATAAATAAACTGCCCATTACTGGTAACCGATGGCGAACAGGCAGCTAAATAAGTGGTTTTATCGCGCAAAGAAATGTAATCATCCATTTTAAGCGACTGCATATCACTACTACTCTGACGTACACCACCCATCATTCCGGCTCCGGGTTGAATCATAATCATGTTCGATCCCATTTCAGAAATTTGAGATTGAATGCTTTTTTTCGATCCCTGACCAATGGCTAACATGGTAATGACTGAAGCCACACCAATGATAATCCCCAGCATGGTAAGAAAGGCTCTCATTTTATTATTGTTAAGTGCCCGAAGCGATATTTTTATAAGATTTCCTATATTCATAATTTCTTTTCTTTAGTCGATATTCAATTTCATGTTCGCGAGATATTCTGAAAGATAGATTAGCTCTGATTTATATTGTAGAAATTTTCTGAAGGATAAAATGACTCTGAATTATGCTTCAGAAGTTTTCTGGAGGTTGAACTGACTCTAATTTATGCTTCAGAAATTTTCTGGAGGTTGAACTGACTCTGATTTATGCTTCAGAAATTTTCTGAAGGTTGAGCTGGCTCTGATTTATGCTTCAGAAATTTTCTGGAGGATAAACTGACTTTGATTCATGCTTTAGAAAATTTCTGAAGCATGAATGGACATAATCTATGTCTCAGAAAAATTCTGAAGGATTAATCATCGCTCTTTGGCAGCGAATCCAACATTTTCTTTGCCGATTCTATATGTTCGTTTGCACTATCTTTAATCACTTTCCCATCGCGCAACACGATATTACGACTTGTAAATGCTGCCAGTTCGGGGTTGTGGGTTACGAAGATGATGGTTCGTCCTTTTTTGTGCAATTCCTGAAACAATACCATGATTTCGTATGCTGTTCGTGTGTCCAGATTTCCAGTGGCTTCATCGGCCAGTATTAATACAGGATCGTTTACCAAAGCCCGGGCAATGGCTACACGTTGCATCTGCCCCCCAGACATTTGGTTCGATTTGTGGTATAATCGGTCACTCAACCCAACTGCATCCAATGCTTTTATTGCTTTATCACGACGTTCTTTGCTTGTATATTCAGGGTTGTATTGTAAGGGTAACTCTACATTTTCTAACGCAGTAGTTTTAGCCAACAGATTATACGACTGGAATACAAAACCTATTTTCCGATTACGCAATGTTGACCGTTCGTTTTTATTCATGCTGCTAACAGCTACTTCGTCCAGATAATATTCGCCATCCGAAGGCGTGTCCAAACAACCGAGCAGGTTTAGCATAGTCGATTTCCCCGAACCGCTGGTACCCATGATGCTCACAAACTCACCTTCGTTGATGGAGAACGAAACACCACGCAAGGCATGTACTATTTCATCTCCTACCAGAAAGTTGCGTTTAATGTCTTCTAATCGTATTATGGATTTACTCATGATATTTATTTTTTACCTCCACCTTGTCCGTTCTTGCCTTTGAAACTTGGCATAAATGGACTTTTTTCGGCTGAACCGTTTAATAAGTCATCGGCAAGTGATTTTTGTTCAAGAACCACAATCTCGCTATCGGTTAGTCCTGATACTATTTCGGTATTGGTAGCATCGGCATCACCTATCACAACGCTTTTGTTTCGGAGGGTTTTGCCATCCTGCACCCAAATAATTCGTTCATTTTCTTTCAGCTTTGCAGCTAATCCCTTATTTTCAGAAACTGTCAATTCATTTTTCTTTAGAGTTTCTGCATCGGGTTTAAAGCTGAATACTTTATTGGGTAAAGTCTGAACATTATTCTTTTCAACTGTGTAAATGGTAATGTTAGCCGTTAAACCCGGTTTAAGTTTCAAATTTTCATTTGGTGCATTTACAATAACCTGATAAGTCACAACATTTGATGTAACGGTTGATTTTAAACGAACTTGTGTTACTTCACCTACAAATTGATCATTTGGATATGCATCAACCGAAAACGAAACACGTTGACCATTTTTTACATTGCCTATGTCGGCTTCATCTACATTTGCCACCACTTGCATTTTTGTTAAGTCTTTGGCAATAGTAAACAACGTTGGAGTGCTGAAAGAGGCTGCCACAGTTTGTCCTTCTTCCACTGCCCGCGATAAGATAACTCCATTGATAGGGGAATGAATGGTGGCATAATCTAAATTTGTTTGGGCTTTCTTTAAATTAGACTGATTCAATTTGTATGTCGATTCAGCTAACTCATAATTGTATTTGGCTGTTTCAAAATCAATGTCGCTAATCATGTTTTTGTCGTGCAGTTCTTTGGATCGTTTGAAGTTCGTTAGTTGAAACTTATATTGAGTTTTGCTGGAATTCAGATTCAACAGTTGTGAGTTATAGTCCGACTGTAAGTTGGTTCTGTCGAGTTCAGCCAAAATTTGTCCTTTCTTTACTGTGGAGTTGTAATCCACATAAATTTTGGAAATAATGCCTGAAACCTGTGTACCTACTGCAATTTCAATAATTGGATCGATAGTACCCGTGGCGGTTACAGTTGTCGTAATTTTTTCAAGCGACAATTTGGTCGTATCTACCCTGTAAGCATCTTTGGGTGATTTTTTTTGGAAAAAGTGCAGTCCAATTGCCAGCACAATTATGCTTGCTGCTGAGATAATGATGATTTTTTTCGTTTTCATATTTTTTTAATTATGTGTTTTTAGTTACACGTTACGAGGAAGTAGATTAAGATTACATAGTTATCTTGTAACTCGTAGCTTGTGACAAATAATTTTATTTTATTTCCAATGGTATATCCTGATATAAATTCAGCATTTGTACGTTCATTATACTTAAATATTTAGCTTGAATCAGACTTTGTTTAGCTGAAAGCAGGTTGTTTTTTTCTGTCAATAGTTCCAGTGTATTTTTCAATCCAAGGTTAAACTGTTGCTCAATCAGGTCGTAACTGGTTTGCAATGCCTTTACTTTTTCATTTGCTGAAACATACTGACTTTGCGCCGATAGTGCGTCTTGATAAGACGATTCTATACTCGTAAGTAAGCTTTTTTCGGCATCCTGTAAATTCAATTGCGATGTTTTTTCGCTCAATCGATCCATTTCCACGGCTGATTTGTTGCTTCGATTAGTAAAAATAGGGATACTTACCGATAAACCTATTCCATCATTAAATCCATTTTGTAATTGCTGTCCGAAATTTAAATTGCCAGGCAAAGCTGTATTATGATTTGTCCCAATGCTGGCAGTTAAGTTTACTTTTGGTAAATATCCGGCTTTGGCTTTTTCAGTTTCGAGTGCTGCAACCTGAATGTTTAATTTGCTGCTTTTGAGTTGTGGCATTACGTTACGAGAATTCTCATAAATAGTTTGCAAAATAGGTAATGGCTTTAAAATATCTATATCGTTCAATGTTGGCAGTACAATATTGAGTTGATCCGACACGGTCAATTCCAATAATTGTTTTAAGTTCAACTTTTGAGTTTCAAGCGCATTTTTTGCAACCACCAACAGGTATTTATCGGAACTGTATTGGGATTCCAGTTTGGCTAAATCCACTTTCGAAATGCTTCCAGCTTTCAGCAGGTTTCCTCCCCGTTCAAATTGAAATTTAGATACTTCAACTGTGGCACTGTCAATGTTTACCGATTCGGCGGCATACAATATTTGCAGATAAGATTGCAAAATTGAAAATTGAATTGTTTTCTGCGAATACTGAACATTGAATTGACCTACCTGTTCAAGTAATTTTTGTTGACGGATGTTTTTTTCAGTCTTTCCACCATCAAACAGCAACAAAGAACTACTTATTCCGTAATCTCCTGAATAAGAACTAGACGATCCACCGCCCACTAAAAATGGACTGTTCGAAAAATTCTGATTGATCGTGCCATAAAGATTTGGCAACAGTTGCGCTTTGGCTTGTTTTGTCGAAACGTTGTTTTGCAGTAGTGAGATTTTACTTTTCTGAACCTGAATATTGTTTTTCAACGCGTAATCAATGCAATTTGTCAAATCCCATTGCGCCGGTTTTTCTTGCGCCGAAAGGTTGGTAAAAATCATTACCATGAAACTGATAAGAAAAATTTGTATTTTCATCTGTACGTAATGTGTTGATTCGGCGTCAAAAATACGTCAAAGGATGAAATGCTTCAATTGTTTTCGATAGATAGGCGGATTCTGTCGACAGAAAGGATTGAATAGTTCTACAACTGCTGTCAGAATCCTTCGGATTTGCAGACTGGGTTGCAAACTTTGACACAGGTTGAGAATCTTGTCAGCAGTTGATATAAAAAAAATAGTCGCCCTGCACATGCAGAACGACTATTTTTTGTTTACGTTTATCTAATCACTTAGGTTGCCAAAAGCAATTTTTAGGAGATACGATAGCTTCTTCGGCTTTCAGTAGCTTCATTGCTTTGTCCACTTCTTTACGTTCAAGCCCGGTTAGTTCTACTATTTTACCTGCATTTAAAGGTACCCCGGCTTTTTTCATTGCTTCTAATACTTGTTCTTTTGCTTCCATAAATTTTGATTTTAGACCCCAAACCCCTAAAGGGGCTTAAAGAAATTTATATGTATTTTTAATTGTTTCGAACACCACACTTTGCTCCCCTTTAGGGGTTGGGGGTTATTCTTACTCTATATTCTTCCGTACCTTCTTCAAAAACTCCTGCATACGTTCGGTGTCTTTTTCTTCGATAATGTCGAGCAGTACTTTTAACTCAGCCCGGATATTTTCCACTTGTTTGGGTGTGTTTGGGTTGAACAGGATTTCGGTCAACAAATAATCATCTTCCGAAAGCAGCCCTTTGGCAATATCCATGTGACGTTTGAAGGTTGTTCCCGGAGCTTCCTGCGGTTTCATCACCGAAGCAAAAACAAGTGTCGATGCAAACGGAATGGATAAGGAATAAGCTATCGTTTCATCATGTTCGTCGAATGTGTATTCAAAGATATTTAAATGTAGCGAGCCATACAAATCTTTGAAAAATGCTTTGCCCATGTGGTCTGATTCCGAAATGATGATGGCGCTTTGTGTGCTGAGGTTGTCGAGCGTGGCAAAAGTTGGTCCAAACATAGGGTGAGTAGAAACATAGCGCATACCGGTGCTTTCGTAGTAAGTCTGCAAACCTGTTTTTACCGAAGCGATATCCGAAATGATACAATTCTTTGGGAGGTAAGGCAATATTGTTTGAAAGGCTTCAATGGTAAACTTCAATGTCACACAGTTGATAACCAGTTCCGGTTCAAATGCACGAACTTCTTCGTATTCAGTCATACGGTAGGTGTTGAACACAAAACGCAGACGTTTCGGATCGGTATCAAATAAAGCTACTTCGTGCTGAATGCACAATACATCGGTAAGAAATGTGCCCATTTTTCCGGCACCAAGAATAAGTATTTTCATTTTTTTGAGTAAACGAGTAAACAAGTAAACGAGTTGACAGGCAACATGGATTTATATATGTCTACAAAATTTGGCGAATAAATAATTTACTTTACAGGCAACAAAGGTAAAGAAAATGTACCAATTTTTTCATTAGCACATTAAGCTATTATCACATTATCACATCCTTTTTCTTCCCATATTCTTTATCTATCTTTAAAAACGGAATAACAGCCAGCGTTGGTACTGCGCAAATCATAATCCAGACAAAGAAATGTTGGTAACCGAACACGGTTTGTAGCCACCCTGCTATCATACCCGGAAGCATCATGCCCAACGCCATAAATCCGGTGCAGATGGCATAATGAGCCGTTTTGTGTTCGCCGTCGGCAAAGTAAATCATGTACAGCATATAGGCTGTGAAGCCAAATCCGTAACCGAATTGCTCTACGGCTACAGCAATATTAATCAGGATAAAGCTTGTTGGCAGGAACCACGACAGATACACGTAAGCCAGATGTGGCAGTGTAATACTGAGTGCCATGGGCCAGATCCAGTATTTCAATCCTTTGAGCGAAGCTGCAATTCCACCTGTAATTCCACCCAATATTAGTGCTACTACTCCGACAGTACCATAAACCAAACCTTGTTGCTCAGTAGATAGTCCCAAACCACCGACACTTCTTGGATCAAGTAAAAAAGGCGATGCCATTTTCACCAACATGGCTTCACCAAGCCGGTATAGCAGCATAAATACAATGGCCAGTACGATGCCTTTTTTTTGGAAGAACGATGTAAAAGTCAACCCGAATTCATGGAAAATCTCTTTTGGACTGCCTCCTGTTTTGGTTGTGTCTGACTCAGGACGAGGCAAAATAAACCGGTGATAAACAAAGAACAAAACAAACAATCCAGCTAGAATAAAAAATGTAACACTCCATGCAAGTCTGATCTTTCCGGTATATTGTTCTAAAAAACCTGCAATAATAACAAAGAGTCCTTGACCGGAGAGCATGGCTAGTTTGTAGAATGTACTTCGAATACCGACGAAGAAAGATTGTTCAGAACTATCCAATGCCAGCATATAAAATCCGTCAGCAGCAATATCGTGTGTTGCTGAGCTAAACCCAATCATCCACAATATTGCCAATGTCGCTTTGAAAAAAAATGGCATAGGGATAAGAAAAGCTACAGCAGTTAATCCGGCACTTATTAATAACTGCATAGTGATAATCCACCAACGTTTAGTTTTAATAATATCTACAAACGGACTCCAGAATGGTTTTATAACCCATGGTAGATATAGTAAGCTTGTGAAAAATGTAATGTCCGTGTTAGAAATGCCTAACCGTTTGTACATAGTTGTAGAAAATGCCGTGGCAACTACTACATACGGAAGTCCCTCCGCAAAATAAAGGGTCGGTATCCACGACCAGGGGGATTGTTTTTTGTTTTTCATGCCATCGTGTAGGGACAGGTCGCGACCTGTCCGATATTAAAAAAATGTGTTTTTATATTCTTTTAAATTATCATCGGACGAGTTACGACCTATCCATATATTAAAAATGTTGATATTTATAATTGGACAGGTTACGATTGTAATATTAGGACAGGTCGCGACCTGTCCCTACACGTATATCCTCTTCAATTCTGCTCCTCTGAAATAATGCAACAAAATATCGTCGTACAGAAAGCCTTTTTCGCCCATCACGGCGGCACCAATCTGGCAGAGTCCCACGCCATGTCCCCAGCCGGCTCCGATGAGGGTGAAATGCTGTGGTATATCACCAACCATATCTGATGTATCCACCACAAAGGCCGAACTGTAAAGGTGCGAGTTGGATAGCCATTTGCGAATTTCCAGCTCCTTGCCAACAATGATGCTATCTTTTGTTCCGATAATTTGCAGTTCGATAATGCGTCCCGACTCGCCCCGTTTCACAGGAATTAAATCAATAATCTCACCAAAGTCGATGCCCGAGCGGCGAGCTAGCAATTCGGATAACTCGGTTTGCGAGTATTCTACCTTCCAACGATAAAAGTCGGTGGTTTCCTGATCATAATTATTCAACACTTGTGCTAATATCTTTTTATCCGTTGTGTTGCAGAAAGCTGCAGGCGATTTGCGAATCCAATGTTCGGCATTCAGGTTGTCAGTCAAATCCAGATTGAATCCGACAGGTGCATCGCTGTTGTCTATCACCGGAATCAGATACGGATGACGCTCCGGTGCCCAGCAGTTTTCAAAAGCTTCAGTAATTCCTCCGCACGATTTGGAGAAGCGGGCATCACAAATTTTATCGTTGTATATCAATACTTCTCCACGGGTGGCTTCGATAGCTTTCTCTACTGCCGCGGTGGAAGCACGTGTAATTCCCTGGTAGCGCTGACAATGATCGTCGGCACAAACATCGAAACGGGTATGGGCATCGCGTTCGTACCACTTCGTGTAGTTGACAGTTGACAGTTGAGAATTGACAGTTTTGAATTCTGTCTTTGGTCTTTGGTCTTTGTTCTTGGCTGTTGATTCTTGCAATGGATTCAACAACCAACTCCTCGAAATCACAGCATGTGCTTTTAATAATTCGTCGGAGGCGGTGGCGCTCATTTCACTGGAAATTACGCTGGTAAGATAATTTTCTACTGAAATATGGTTAATCGCTGTTAGCTGTTTATTGTCAACAATCAACTTTAACGCCCCTTTGAAACGCTGATTTTCTTTCCGTTCCCAATGAAAATTGATGCCGATTACCACGTTGATCAAATCGAACGAAGCGTTTTCTGTTGTTGGCTCAAATACAATTTCTTCAACAACTTCACCATCAAAAGCTATTTTGTCTTTTTTGCATCTGGCTTTGTGCTTGCCCGTGTACGTCTTTCCGTTGGAGGCTGTAAAATCACCATTCAGCACAAATTCGATGGTTGTGCTGGTAAGAATGCCAACGTGTATGGTGGGTTCTGTATTGCTCTTTGTCATTTTCCAACGATATTTTTATATACACCAATTTCAATTTGTTGGTGCTCAATTTCTTTTTGTAATCCCTCAATTTGTTCTTGTAGTGTTTTGATCTGATTTTGGAGTTCCTGTTCTTTTGGTGTAACATAGTCCACCGGCAATGCAGCTCCCAGTTCGGTAATAAAATTATGATTGGTTATCAAACTGAGCTTCCATAAAATGCCTAATTGAAGGGATACATTATCAAAATAACGAGATACTGTGCTTGGGGCTACGCCCAATTGACGGGCAACATAAGTGCGGTTACTCATGTTATTATTTAGATAGTCTTCAACCAGTTTACCCACGTGTGGGTAAGCTACTGATGCTTGAAGTTGATACTTTTTTCTTGAATCGATCATAATTCGTAGGATTTGAAGGACAAATATATGAAACTTATCGTAAAAATATGCAATTATTGTGTGTAAATGCTATTAAATAGTGTTATGAAGTTATTATATAACGTTTTTATGACTTTATATAATGTTATAAGGTCACTATTTAGTGCTATAAAAACTTTAAATAATGTATTAAAATCAATATGTTGAAATATAAAAACATAATAGAGAGATTTAAAAGCATTGTATAATGTCTTTAAATCTCTCTATTATGCAATAAAGACAATATTAAATGTTATTATAGCACTAAATAGTGACCTGTTCCAATATACTTTCCACATCTTCTTTCGTTATTCGCTCAAAATGGCTTTCGATAGGCGTAATAAAGATGCCGCACATCTCCACAGTAGCTGGGCTAACAAGCAATTGTTGATCACCCTCGGCGGTATATTGCCAGGGGCGAAAAGCCTTGCGGGGAATCACGAAAGTAAACCATCTGCCATCCTCGAAAGTACAGACGATGTTGAGCATGGGTTCCACCTCACCCCCAACCCCTCTCCCAAGGGAGAGGGGGGAGAAATGTGTATATAACTTTTCGAACGCATCTTTTGCACTTTCGATGTTGGTAGACTCAATGCAATAAACGGTGCGCAGATAGTTGTTGAAGGTAAAGAGTTGGAAGTTTTCTGACTCAACCAATAGCTCAGCATGCGTTGCTTTGAGCCGTTTATAATCGTTTACCAACGGAAGAAAATCCTTCGTTCCTGCCTGAAAATGCATGTGATCGGGAGCCGAAGCGCCACAACGCGGTCCGTTGTAGAAAATAAGATAATTGTCTAACGCCCGGGCCAGTTCCAGCATATCCGCAAAGTAAGGTTTTATCTGCTGGTCGATATGTTCCTTGCGTGGAATGGTAAAATGTTCAGGGAAAATGGGGAAGGGGTTGACCAGAATTTCGTAATTGCCATATTCCAAAGCTCGTTGTTCTTTAGGTCGGTTGACTGCACACAAAAAACACTTGCGTTCAGCAATAGTCTTGGCATCCACCTTAGCTCCCGATGAAACGATGCGTGCCGGATTAAACTGCACCTTTACCTCAAAATCGCCAAACGAGAATGATTTGGTGCGCACGGTTTTTAGCCCGGCGTAATTGGTATGAGCAAGTTCCCAGTTGGAAACCTGCTCGTGCAACAATGACTTTATATTGTTGTTGAGTTTGTTCATTAAAAATATGAATTTAGTTCCTCAATTATATTCCAAAAAATATTTTTTAGAAGAATGAATAGCTTAACGTACCTCCAAATCCTCCTGATAAGTAATTGTAATTAGTTGAATAATAATTCGTATAGTTATTTGCTAAATTTGCTGCTAATGATAGCCTTAACTGAGGTGATAAGTAATAGTATGCAGAGAAGCTGATGTTTGTATTGGACCTAAATGATTTATCCCAATTGTTAGAACTGTCGTCTAAAGATTTCTGATTGATGAATTGAAAATTTTGTGATATTCTCGCATTTAAATTTGTTCTGGTATTCGGATAGAACCCTAATGCGTAACTTCCAACTATATTTACAGACCGATCGTTAAAATAGTCTTGTTGTGAAACGATATCATTTCCCGGATAGTAATCATTTCCAGATTGACTCCTGTTGTTGTTAAAGCTTGTATTTCCACTTAAAGAAGTAGATACAGAATGTTGCCAATTCAAATTTACCGGTTTTTCATACGTGTATGTCAACGATAAAATCCCTTTTAAATAATGTTGATTTAATTGACCAGCGGAGGTAGCATCAATCGGACTATTTTTTGCATAACCCCAGTAATAAGACGGTGTAAAATTGATCTCGAAGGATTGTCCCGATTTTCTGCTATATAAAGCTCCATATTGCCAGTTGTCGTATAAAGATGTGAAATAAGAAGCTCCCGATTTGTCAAGTAGTTTGTTACTGACAAAAAACGAATCAACTGAAGTAATTTCGTCTGTTAGATGCAACCGGGCATCGAGAAAGCGTTTGTTTTTTACGCGCGATATAAGTTGAGATAATTGAAAGATTTCATCATTATTCAATTGGCGGGTCAAAACTCCTTTTTTCAAAAAATCATCCAAAATATAAATTGCCTGACGGGCATCTTCTACCGATTCTGTTCTGCCAATACCTATACCCACTGTAGGTATAATATTCAGTACATAAGTTTTGTCAGATCCTTTGGATGTAATTGAATTTAGTTCCTGGGTAGTGTTGCTAATCTCTGCTTGAAAGTTTGAAGAAATTCCCAGAGAAAGGAATTGATTTGATGAATTGTAAAAATGGTTTGAATAATTCAGATTAAAATAGTTATTCGTTTGAGAACTCTTGTTGCTACTTTGATATGTAGCTCCATTCCTATTATAACTGCCAATAAATTGTCCGTTAATTTGCAATAATGAAACTCGTTTGCGGGTGTTTGTGTATGTTGTGAAATCTGGAGTTATTGTTCCATTTAGTTGGGTTGAGTAAGTTGTACGGGTAGTGTCAACTTTAGCTTTCGAATTACTAAAAGAATTGTTGGTGTTGAATGAAAAATCCAACTCATTACGCACAATATCAGGTGTATAGTACTTGCTGATGTCGTATTTGTACTCTTGAGCTGAAATATTAAAAGATAATACTCCACAGAAAAAACAAAAAATGGAACTTGTAATGATTTTCTTTTTCATGATGCATAAATTTTAGAATTATGTTTTTTCTTTAGCAAAATTCATTCCGTTAAATTGAGGAAATGGATAATTGCCAGATAATTACATAATATTAATATATTTCGTTTGTAACTTGCGCTTTTTACAGAGTATTTTATGCCTGTTTAATTTGTTGTTTCCTCGCCTTCAGTTCAATCGTCCGTATTTTATCTTTGTACAAATTATGCCCGTTCATTTTTACCACATCAAGCGAAGCATCCGAATTTTCATCCCAGCGGCGACAAAGGTAAAGTGAAGTGTAGATGCGTCCTATTTGATATTCACGACTAATGCGTAATCCGAGCGCATAATCTTCGCCATAGCTGGTATTTGGTACTTTTATGTCGCGCAGTACGGGTGTGTAGAAAGCCCTTGGAGCACCGAGCCCATTAATGCGTAGCGCATTGTTTCGTCCGTTCTCTGGAGTCCATTCTTTGTGGTCAATCAGTCCGGGAGCGATGGTTTCCATGGCAAAGTTGGTCATGGTATACGAGCCAATCACCATGGCACAGTTTTGTTTGTAAAAAGCATCAACTATAGTTTGGAGCGTATTCTCATCCTGATATACATCATCACTATCAAGCTGTACGGCAAATTTACCACATTGCGAATTGTCTACGCCGACATTCCAACAACCGCCGATACCCAAATCTGTGCGTTCGGGGATGACGTGAATCACGCGACTGTCTAGTTTGGCATATTTCTCAATCAATTCCGAAGTGCCATCGGTAGAAAAATTATCAACGATAATCAGATTAAACTCAAAATCGGTTTTCTGAATCAGTACCGATTTAATCGCATCCTCCACCGTCTTTACCCGGTTTTTAATGGGGATAATAACCGAAGCTTCCACCGAAAAATTACTCTCGTTGAATTCAATTTTCTTGAACACAGGTGCCAGATAACCGCCAATGTTTTTCAGATGATCGGTGCACACATCTTCCATTTCCAGTTGCACGGCACGGTTTTTCGGATCCACGTAATCGAATTGTTTCTCGCCACTTTTGCGTGTGTCGTGTTCCACTTCGGAATATAAATATTCATTGATATGAAGCAATTCGGCTTGCTGCGATACCTTCAGGCGCAGGTTGTATAACCCTGCAAATTGGTAATTTGTGGCGGTTTCTACTATTGCTTTTTTCAAACACTCACTGTTGTAAAACAGCACCGAGCCAAAATTGAAATCGTCGCGTAAGCTGCCTTCCTGGTAATCGATAACCGGCAGATTGGAGCGAACTTCGTTAGCTATTTGGTAATAATCGGCATAAACCAGTCCGGCTTTGGTACTTTCGGCAATGTGGAAAAAACGTTCCAACGCATATTGCCCGAACTCGAGCGTAGTATCTTTGATATAAATGAGCGAGTAAGGAGTGTTGGCTTTATCTGCAATTTTCCGGATAGTTTCCGAGCTTTGCAAAGAGTCGATTTCTATGGTTTGGCAACCGTTTATTTGGATGCTGCTACCATTTTTTACAAGTAAATAAATCGTCTGAACGAGCGAAGATTGTTTGATTTGTTCAACAGTTTTGAGAGTCTCGGTGGCGTTATTGCAGGCTAAGAAGCAGTTGATGACCCCCAACCCCCTGAAGGGGGCTTTTGCCTCAGTGGAATTTGTCGATTGATTATTCATTTATGGAGATTTTATTATTATGCTATTTGGGTTGTCAAAAATACGACTAAAATTCGAATTTTCAATTTTAAAACTTACTATGATATTCTGAAAATATGTCATATCTTTGTGATTGTAACAAGCAAAATATAAATCAGATGACTGAAAATATGGTAACTTCAAAGTCCCCTTTAGGGGATTCAGGGGTTATATTAATAGCCGATAGTGGTTCAACCAAAACACATTGGTGTTTGGTGCAGAGTGGGAGTGTGGTGCGTGAAGTTTTCACCGACGGTATCAATCCGTTTTATCAAACCGATATGGAAATCATTGCCTTGCTCCAATCTCAACTTGTTCCAAATTTGGAGTGTGAGGCTGTTGAACATATTTATTTCTATGGTGCTGGTTGTTCTTTTCCAGATAAAAAAATATTGGTGAGCAGAGCATTGGTTCGTTTTTTCGGGAATGCTATCATTGATATTCAAAGTGATTTGCTGGGTGCTGCCCGGTCGTTATTCCAACACGGAAAAGGCATTGCGTGCATACTTGGCACCGGTTCCAATTCCTGTTTTTATGATGGCAAAGAGATTCTGCAAAACGTTTCGCCGCTAGGTTTTATTTTGGGCGACGAAGGCAGCGGGGCTGTGCTGGGAAAACTTTTTGTGGCTGATTGTTTGAAAAATCAATTACCGGATGAACTCAAAGAAAAGTTTTTCGCTCAATATGAACTCACACCCGCTGTCATTATGGATAATGTTTACAAGCAGCCTTTTCCTAATCGGTTCTTATCTAAATTCACCCCGTTTCTACTCGAAAATATTGAAGAACCGTCCATCTTTAATTTGGTGTTCGATAGTTTTGATGCGTTTTTTGTTCGCAATGTGATGCAGTATCCGTTGGAAGATATACAGGTTGGATTTGTAGGCTCGATTGCTCATTATTTCCGGAATACATTGGAAATTGTGGCTTTTGAAAGAGGAATTGCTATTTCTGCAATTGTGCAAGTACCTATGGAAGGACTGGTGAAATATCACAAATAAATAACCCCTAACCCCTAAAGGGGAATAAGAGATATTACTGCCGATTACTTTAAACTTTTATATGACACACAAAGAAAAGAAAATACAAGACGAAACTAACTCAGTTCCCCTTCAGGGGCTAGGGGTAAATTCCCCTTTGGGGGCTAGGAATTCTTTCTTAGTCACCGAACAATCTTCTCTCCATACCAACCTCGATAAAAAATCAGTGGGTCAACTTCTTATGGAGATGAATGAAGAAGATCGAAAAGTGGCGTTGGCAGTTCAAAAAACGATTCCTCAAATAGAGGAGCTGGTAGAGAAAATCGTGGAGCGAATGAATCGTGGCGGTCGGATTTTTTATGTGGGAGCAGGTACCAGCGGACGATTGGGCGTGCTGGATGCATCGGAAATTCCACCTACCTTCGGAATGCCACCGCACATGGTAATCGGGCTGATTGCCGGAGGCGAAAAGGCGTTGCGTAATCCAGTGGAAAATGCAGAGGATGATTTGAGCAAAGCCTGGGAAGAACTGCAAAGCTATCAGATTAATACAACCGACACGGTTATAGGCATTGCTGCTTCGGGAACAACGCCTTACGTAGTTGGTGCGTTGCAAAATGCTAAAGCCAATGGCGTACTGACGGCTTCCATTGCCTGCAATCCCGATTCACCGATTGCCCTTGAAGCTGACATTCGTATAGAGGTTATTGTAGGGCCGGAATTTGTTACCGGAAGTACACGATTAAAATCCGGTACGGCTGAAAAGCTCGTGCTGAATATGATTTCAACGGTTACGATGATAAAACTCGGTCGCGTGAAAGGCAATAAAATGGTGAATATGCAACTCAGCAATGCCAAACTCATAGACCGCGGAGCAAGAATGCTGATAGAGGAACTGCATTTAGAATATGAGCAGGCTAAGAATTTATTGTTGCTTCATGGCTCGGTAAAGAAGGCCATTGAAGCCTTCTTAAAATAGTCGAACGCAAATTACGCAGATACCGCAAATTTTCGCAAAAAAGATTTATTCTGCGTTCATTTGCGTTTGAATTTGCGTAATTTGCGTTTAAAAAGAGATATATCAATTCTTTTTATGATAGCTTAATACCGCCCAGGTATTGAAGAATACGGCAAATCCTACCAACGCCATCAATTGATTTATCAGTTGTAAAGGATTACTCCCCTTTAAATAAATCGATCGCATCACGATCATAAAATGTTTAAGCGGATTGAAGGCAGCTATCCACTTTGCCCACTCGGGCATACTGTCGATAGGCGTGTACAAACCACTCAGCATGATAAACAGCATCATAAAGAAAAATACGATAAACATCGCTTGCTGTAAGGTGGATGCATAGTTGGATATGACCAGACCCAGACCTGAAATAGCTAAAATGTAAATAGCTGCAAACAAATAAATGGATGCAAAATATCCGGCTGGAATTAAGCCATACACTGCCCACGCCACAAGGAAACCTATGCTGATAACAATAAATCCGATGATCCAGTATGGAATCAGTTTTGCCAGAATAAACATTGATTTTGAAACCGGACTCACATTAATTTGCTCCATGGTTCCCCGCTCTTTTTCAGTAACGATGGATACAGCTGGCAAAAAACCACACAACAAGGTCAGAATCATAACCATCAGCGCCGGCACCATGAAAACACGGTAATTGAGGTGCGGATTAAAACGATACTGTGAATCGATTTGAATGGTAGGAGTGGAGTTGGTTCCTGCGCCGGTTGGCATCAAGTCCTGAACAACCTGTCCGTTGTAATCGCTTATGATGCTCGAGAGATAGGTCATGCCGATACTGCCCTTCATTCCGTTTACAGCATTGGCAGAAATCATAACCTTACCCCCCTGACGATTCACCAAATCCTTTTCGAAATGTGGTGGAATCTCAAGAATAATATCGGACTCACCTTTTTCAATGCTTTTCAGTGCCTTGTTGTAATTTGGCGACACGTTAGTAAGTTTGAAATAATTGGACGAAATGATTTTCTGAGTAAGTTGTTGAGAATAGGTGCTATGATCGTTGTCAATCACGCTCAGGTTCAGATTCTTTATTTCGTAACTGGCTGCCCATGGAAAAATGAGCAATACATTGAGTGGAAATATAAAAATCATCTTCGGAAGAAACCCGTTCCGAAGTATTTGCTTGAATTCTTTTCTAAGAAGATATTTTATCATAATGTGACCTTGTTATAACCACCCCTAACCCCTAAAGGGGGATTGAAGCTAGTTTTGTCTCCTAAATTCTTTTGATTATTTTTTTCAATAACTAGTTGTACTATTTTTTACTCCCCTTTAGGGGTTGGGGGTCTTCTATTCCAACCTCACCTTAAATTTCTTCAAACTTATAGTGACCAAAATGGTGCCCATAAGGCAAAGTATCCCAACTTCTTTGAGTACTGAAGTAATACCTAAGCCTTCAATCATAATGGCTTTTACTGCTGCAATATACCATCGTGCAGGAACAATACATGAAAGCCATTGCAAGGGTAGCGGCATATTCTCTATCGGAAACATCATGCCCGAGAGAAGCATTACCGGAATCATAAGTCCCATTCCGGAGACTAACATGGCAGCTTGTTGTGAATCAGTAATGGTCGAAACCAGTAGCCCGAATGATAGCGAAACAAAAATATAGAGTAGCGAAACGGCGACTAAACTCATAAAACTCCCCGCAATAGGCACTCCCAATACAAATACCGAGAGCAACATGATGGTGGCAAAATTCACACACGAAAGCACAAAATAAGGTGTGATTTTGGACAGGATGATGTAGATAGGCTTCATGGGCGAAACCAGTAATATCTCCATTGTTCCCATTTCTTTTTCGCGAACAATGGCGATGGAGGTCATCATGGCGCAAATCAAGAGCATAATCATACCTAAAACTCCCGGTACGAAATTAAATGAACTTTTCATTTGTGGATTAAAAAGCATTTTTACTTCGGGGGTGATTTGATAGGGATTTTTATTTTCACCCATCAATTCTTGTTGGTACGAGTTAATAATATTACTGGCGTAAAAGGTAAATGATGTTGCTGCATTGGGATCTGTGGCATCGGCCAGAAGTTGGATATGTGCTGTGCCATTGTGACGGAGTTTTTCTCCAAAATGATCTTCAAAAACAACTACCAGTTTGGCTTTTGCATCCCTGAAAACAGGCTGAATTTCATCGGTGGAATGAATCTTCGCTACCACATCGAAATAGGCACTGGCATCCAATTTGTCGATAATGCGGCTGCTTGCTTCGTCGTTGGTTGGAACGAGAACCGCTACCTGCGTGTCTTTTACCTCTGTGGTCAGCGCAAAACCAAATAAAATGATTTGAATGATAGGCATCAAAAGCAAAATCATCATGGTGGTTTTGTCGCGGAGAATATGATAAAATTCTTTTCTTATAAATGATAATAGTTGCTTCATAGACCCCTAACCCCTAAAGGGGAAATTAGTTAGTAATAAATTCATTTTTATTTTTCGTAAAATCAGCAAGAATGGTTTGCAGTATTTCTAATTTTTGAGATTTTTCCTTGTCCCCCTTTAGGCTTCGGCGTGAGCTCAGTCGAACGGGATTAGGAGTCTGTCAACTGTCAACTCTCTTAGCTTTCCGTGCCAGTTGTTGAAATACTTCATCCATGCTGTTAGCATTAAACTGTTTTTTTAGATTTTTGGGAGAGTCCAATGCTTCTATTTTTCCATCTACCATGACGGAAACACGGTTGCAATATTCTGCTTCGTCCATATAATGTGTCGTAACGAAAACTGTTATTCCGCGTGAAGTTGCATCGTAAATCAATTCCCAAAACTGACGGCGTGTTATCGGGTCGACACCTCCGGTTGGTTCGTCCAAAAATACCACTTGTGGATTGTGAAAAATAGAAACCGAAAAAGCCAGTTTTTGTTTGAACCCAAGCGGCAATGAACCAACCAACTTATTCCGTTCACTTTCAAAATCCAAAACCTGCATCAGTTTGTCCGTTTTCTCCTTGATTTCCTGATCTTTCATTCCATAAATTCCACCGAAAAGCTCGATGTTTTCCCAAACCTTGAGATCATCATAAAGCGAGAATTTCTGGCTCATGTAGCCAATGTTCTTTTTGACAAGTTCGGTCTGTGTGCCTATGTCGTAACCAGCCACCAGCCCTTTCCCACCCGTAGGGATGCTGAGTCCGCAAAGCATACGCATAGCCGTGGTTTTTCCGGCGCCATTGGCTCCCAGAAAACCAAAAATTTCACCTCGCTCCACTTCAAACGAGATTTTATCCACCGCTTTGAAATTGCCGAATTTCTTGGTTAGATTTTCGGCAATAATTACTTTGTTGGAATTATGTTGAATTGTTTTTTCCATTTTCTTAGCTCTTATTTCTGGGAGAGTTGCATAAAACAGTCTTCAATTGTTGGTTCTATTTCTCTGATTTCAATATTTGTATGACCTGACTTATCCAATATTTCTTTTAAACTGTTTATTGATAACTGTTCACTGCTCACTGAAACATGGTGTTTGTCTCCAAACGCAAAACAATTACTTGTAAGCTCATTGGCTCGTAAGTCATTTAATAACTTGTACATATTGTCGCTTTGAACTGCCCAGAGTTTGTTTTCGTATTGACTGACAATGTTTTTAGGGGTGTCGATTTTCAGAAACTGTCCGTTTTGAATCAACGCTATTCGATCGCACAAACTGGCTTCGTCCATATAAGGAGTGGAAACAAGAATGGTAATGCCTTGTGTTTTCAGATTTTTGAGCATTCCCCAAAATTCTTTTCGCGATACCGGATCTACACCAGTAGTGGGTTCGTCCAGAAAAAGTACACTTGGTTTATGAATCAATGCACAACTTAGTGCCAGTTTCTGCTTCATTCCACCCGATAGTTTCCCGGCTCTACGGTTTTTGAATGGCTCAATTTGCTGATAAATATCTTTTATCAACTCGTAATTTTCTTCAATAGTAGTATTGAAAACCGTTGCAAAAAAGTTCAGATTTTCCTCCACTGTCAGATCCTGATAGAGCGAGAATTTCCCGGGCATGTAACCAACCCGTTTGCGAATCTCTTTGTAATCGTTCACTACATCAAATCCATCAACAGAGGCTGTTCCGCTATCGGCTA
>Ga0302272_1000258_pt1 | contig 24748 bp, 20 predicted proteins | sample III_Bog_N1_2_FD_198772 | JGI IMG/M metagenome (GOLD analysis project Ga0302272, IMG submission 198772) | Peat permafrost microbial communities from Stordalen Mire near Abisko, Sweden - III_Bog_N1_2 | ecosystem: Environmental > Terrestrial > Soil > Wetlands > Peat | place: Sweden: Abisko...
AGATTCTGGAAACAACTCCCGAAGTGAAAACCTATTCGCGTCGCACAGGAACGCAAATGGGATTTTTTATTACAGAACCTAATCGTGGCGATTATTTAATTGAACTGCATACCACACGCGACAAAACTACCGATGAAGTTTCAGACGAAATAAGAAAGAAAATAGAGCATACGTTGCCGCCACTGACCGTCGATTTCGGACAGGTAATTACTGATATGCTGGGCGATTTGATGGCAAGTGTACAACCTATTGAGGTAAAGATATTCGGCACCGATCATGATAAGTTGAAGGCGCTTTCGCGTCAGGTGGCCGATAGCATTCGCACCATTGATGGCACTGCCGATGTGTTTGATGGCATTACCGTGGCCGGGCCTATGCTCAGTGTAATTCCAAAAGAAAATGTGTTGAAACAATACGGACTTACGGCAACCAATCTGCAATCTCAACTTGATACTCATATAGAGGGAACCGTGGTCGGGACTATTCCCGAAAAGGAGCAGCTTACCAATATCCGCATGATTTTTCCGCTCAATAATCAAACGCCCATAGAGCAATTGAAGGAAGCCAAAATTTATACTCCTTCGGGCATGTATCTGCCGTTGAGTGTTTTTGCCGACTATTCAATTCAAAGTGGTGTGTCCGAAATTGAACGAGAAAATCTTCAGACAATGGGTGTTGTCACTGCGCGTTTAACGAATAAGGATTTGGGCGGTGCGATGAAGGAAATTCAACAAAAAGTAAGCCGGATAGCATTGCCATCCTCATATCAGATTGAATACGGAGGTTCGTATGCACAACAACAAAAATCATTTTCCGAGTTAATGATGATTCTTATTTTAGGCGGTCTGCTGGTGTTTTCAGTGGTTCTGTTTATGTTCAAAAGCCTTAAATTGTCACTTACGGTGCTTTTTATTAGCGTGTTAGGTATATCGGGTAGTGTGATGACTTTATTGTTGACCAATACGCCCCTTAATGTGGGAAGCTACACCGGATTAATTATGATTATAGGCATTATAGGGGAGAATTCCATCTTTACCATTCAGCAATTTTTGACAGAACTAAAGCAAACTGACACTACTGATGCTTTAGTAAGGTCGCTCTCTTTGCGCTTGCGACCAAACCTGATGACGGCTCTCGGAGCCATTGCCGCACTACTTCCATTGGCTTTAGGAATCGGAACCGGAGCTCAAATGCACCAACCTTTGGCAATTGCTGTAATTGGCGGATTTATCATTGCCTTGCCGCTTTTATTAATTGTACTGCCAGGTTTGTTGAAGCTGATTTTCAAAAATCCATCGACTGAACTTTATTGAAAAATTAGACGCAAAGGTCAAAAATCAGTCAGGTTTTGGTGTTTTCTTCTTACCTTTGTATATCAATGTAAACAATAAAGATATGAGAACAACTGAGATACTTAAATTTTTGAGCGAACTGAAAGAGAATAATAGTCGTGAGTGGTTTGCCGAGCATAAAGATTATTGCAAGGAGTTGCAAAAGGACTTTGAAAAGTTGGTGCAAACCGTCATCAATGGTATTGCCTCCTTCGACCCTGAGCTAAAAGGACTTGAAGCAAAAAACTGCATCTTTCGTCTCTATCGCGATACCCGTTTTTCGCCCGATAAAACTCCGTATAAAGACCATTTTGGTGCATATATGGCTTCAAAAGGCGGGCGCAAAAGCCCCCGTGCCGGTTATTATCTACATCTGGCACCAGACAATTCTTTCGTAAGTGGAGGTGTGTATATGCCCGAGCCTGATGTGCTGAAGGCGTTGCGTCAGGCTGTGTATGAGAATATAGATGAGTGGTTGGAGATTACGGGAGGTGAGTTTCGGTCTCAGTTTCCCGAGATGTATGGCGAAGAAGATAAGCTGAAAAAAGTACCGGTGGGTTATCCCAAAGAGTGGGCGCATGCCGACTTGTTGAAGTATAAACATTACGCGTTTGGTCACGACCTGCCCGATGACTTTTTCTCCGAAAAAGAGATTGTAGCACCGTTGCTCAATTTGTATAAAACCACGCAGCCGCTTAATCGTTTTTTGAATTTTACTGTCGATGAGGTGCTAAATTTAGGGTAGTTCATCTCTGTTTTGTATTTTATAAATTAGTATCCCCCTTATTTTTTGGCCACTGGTTGAAGAATATGGGGGTTTTTTATCTTTCGGTTTGAAAGATGTTTCCGCTATAAAATCTCAAATAGAAATAATTAGTTGTTTTATTTTGAGAAAATGACATATTTAGCTCAATAAACATTTGCAGTTGTAGCCTAAAGATGCTATTTTTGTAACAAATAAAGAATCTGATTTTCTTTATACAAATAAAGTAGTTGTCACAAAAATAAACCCTTTGTCAGGCACATCTTCAGCTCTGGCATTAAACACAATACATATGATTTTAGCTTCATTATCCGACAGTGCATTGTATGAGGAGTTGCACCCCAGCTTTCATCAGGCATTTGAATATTTAAAACAACATGATTTATCGGAATTGCCTGCAGGAAAGATAGTTCTCGATGGTGATAAATTGTTTATTTCGGTGTCAGACGTTACCGGAAAAACTCCCGAGGCTGCCCGTGTAGAGACCCACGAAAAATACATCGACATACAAATGCCTCTCACCGCTACTGAAACCATTGGTTGGATTGCTGCCGATGAGTGTGTTACCGTCACCAATGCCTATAATGCAGAGAAGGATATTGCTTTTTTTGCCGACAAACCGACTACCTATGTTGCTTTGCAACCCAAACAATTTGCCATCTTTTTCCCTCATGATGGTCATGCGCCATGTATCGGACAGGGTGACTTCAGAAAAGCGGTTGTGAAAGTGCTGATATAATATTGTATGTGAGCGTTTTGCGTTTCATGTATTTAATGAATCTTTGTACTCAAATATAATTTTCCATGCAAACACTGAAAATCATCGAAAATGATCCTTGGCTCAAGCCTTTCGAGGCTGCTTTGGAAGGCAGACATCAACATGCCATCGATAAAGAGTTGGAACTGACTGCCGGAAAAAAATCGTTATCCGATTTTGCTTCAGGTTATCTCTATTTTGGCTTGCATCGTACCGCAACAGGTTGGGTGTTTCGTGAATGGGCGCCTCACGCTACGTCCGTTTTTCTCATTGGTGATTTTAATGAGTGGAAACAATTGCCTGAATATCAGCTCAAGAAAATTGAAAATGGTATTTGGGAGCTGTCGTTGCCGGCTACGGCTATTCATCATGGCGATTTGTACAAACTGCTGATACATTGGGATGGTGGTAGTGGCGAGCGGGTTCCTGCCTGGGCACAACGCGTGGTACAAGACGAAACTACCAAGATTTTTAGCACGCAAGTATGGGAGCCCGAGCAACGTTATCAATTCAAAATAAAGAACTTCCGGCCTCAAACCGATCCTTTATTGATATACGAATGCCATATCGGCATGTCGAGCGAGTTGGAAAAAGTTTCCACTTACAATGCTTTTCGCGAAAGCGTGTTGCCCCGCATTGCCAAAATGGGGTACAATTGCATTCAGATAATGGCCATTCAGGAGCATCCTTACTATGGTTCTTTCGGTTATCATGTGTCAAGTTTTTTTGCCTCTTCTTCGCGCTTTGGCACTCCCGAAGAATTGAAGCATCTCATTGATGAGGCTCACTCACTGGGTATTGCGGTGATAATGGACATTGTACATTCACATGCAGTAAAAAATGAGGTGGAAGGTCTTGGTCGTTTTGATGGTGCTTCCGACCTCTATTTCTATGGTGATGCCAAACGCGAACATCCTGCATGGGATTCGCTTTGTTTCGATTATGGCAAAAATGAGGTGATGCACTTCCTGCTTTCCAACTGTAAATATTGGTTAGACGAATTCAAGTTTGACGGATACCGTTTTGACGGTGTAACCTCCATGCTTTATTTTAGTCATGGTTTGGGTGAGTCGTTTAGCAACTACAGCGACTATTACAATGGTGGACAGGATGATAACGCTATTTGCTACCTCACATTAGCCAATCGTGTGATTCATGAGGTTAACCCCAATGCTATCACAATTGCTGAAGAAGTGAGCGGAATGCCGGAGTTGGCAGCATCGTTTGAAGATGGTGGTATGGGCTTTGATTACCGTATGGCAATGGGAGTTCCCGATTTTTGGATTAAAACCATCAAAGAAAAGCAAGACGAAGACTGGAATCCCGGACAAATTTTTTGGGAACTCACAAATAGACGATCAGGCGAAAAAACCGTCAGCTATGCAGAAAGCCATGATCAGGCTTTGGTGGGTGACAAAACCATTATTTTCCGCTTGATTGATGCCGATATGTACTGGCACATGCAGATTGGTGACACCACTTTGCGTGTCAATCGTGGGATTGCTTTACATAAATTGATACGTCTCATTACAGCCACTACTATCAACGGAGCCTATCTTAACTTTATGGGCAACGAGTTTGGACACCCTGAATGGATTGATTTTCCTCGTTCAGGCAATGGTTGGTCGTATAAGTATGCCCGCCGTCAGTGGAGCTTGGTAGATAACCAAAAGTTGGTGTATCACTACCTTGCTGATTTTGATCATGCTATGATTCAATTGATTAAGAGTTGCTCCCAATTCAATCTTTCTCCGGTAGTGCAACTTTGGGATAAGAGCGATGACCAGGTATTGGCTTATCAGCGCAACGACTTACTGTTTGTATTCAATTTTCATCCATCGCGTTCGTATAACGATTACGGTATTTTGGTGGAGCCGGGTTGTTACAAAGCAGCGCTCGATACTGATGCTAAAATGTTTGGAGGTTTTGGTCTTGCCGACGATTCGGTTGAGCATCTTACTCAATATGATTCACTTTATGCAGAGCACAATAAAGAATGGCTGAAACTTTACTTGCCGGCGCGTTCGGCACAGGTTTTCAAACGTAAAAAGGAGTAAAAACAAAAACGTCGTTGCTTGAAGATCATTCACAACGGCGTTTTTATTATAAGCCAAAGCACTGGCTGGCTTGATAAAACAGAAAATTTATGATAATCAACGAAAGAGATAGTCGCCGTGAATATATGATGACTGTGGCCAAACAGATTATGACCGCAGCACGTACGGCTCCCAAAGGCAAAGGTATTGATGTGATTGAAATTGCAGTGGTATTGGGTGAAGAAGACATTGCAAAACTGTCGGAAATAACGCGTGCAAAGGGTAAAGAGTCGGGGCTGAAGTTTATGTTGCGCGATGCCGAAAATATTTTACAGGCAGAAGCAATAGTGCTGATTGGCACACGCACCAAAGTGCAAGGACTGAATTGTGGCTATTGCGGAGTATCAACATGCGAGGAAAAACTAAAAAACGAAGCAATGCCTTGTGCCATCAATATGGTCGATTTGGGTATTGCGGTAGGCTCGGCAGTTGCTACTGCTGCCGATTTGCGGATAGATAACCGGGTAATGTTTTCGGTTGGTTTTGCAATAAAAGAGTTGGGGTATTTGCCCGATTGTCATTCCATTTACGCTATTCCTCTCAGTGCAACGACCAAAAATCCGTTTTTTGACCGTAGATCGAGAGAAGAAAAGGTATAGTTTTATAATGTTTTAAGCTGCGCTATTGTCTTGATCGGGTCGGTTGATGCAAGTACAAAATTGCCTGCAACCAATACGTTTGCACCACTTTCTACCAATCGTTTTCCTGTTTCGAGGTTTACACCGCCATCTACTTCAATCAATGCCGAAGCATTCTTGCTCTCAATCAATGCCTTAAGTTTAGCTACTTTTGCACAACTGCTTTCGATAAATGTTTGCCCACCAAATCCGGGATTTACACTCATAATGAGCACTAAATCAAGATCGCCAATAATCTCTTCAAGCAAAGTTACGGGTGTATGTGGATTCAACGCAACACCAGCCTTCATTCCGGCCTTTTTTATTGATTGAATTGTACGGTGTAAATGAGGACAGGCTTCGTAGTGCACAGTCATTAAAGTGACTCCCAACTTCTGCAACTTTTCGATATAATTATCAGGTTCAACCACCATCAGGTGTGCATCCATAGGTTTCCCACTGATTTTACTTATGGAGTCAATAACCGGAAATCCAAATGACAGGTTGGGAACAAATACTCCATCCATGATGTCAAGATGCACCCAGTCGGCCTCACTGTTGTTAATCATTTCAATCACCGTGTGAAGGTTGCCAAAGTCGGCAGTTAGAATTGAAGGGGCAATTAAGGTGTTCATGAGAAGTTTATTTGTAAAGTGTATACTTCAGTGCAGCTGTTGTAAAATCATGACTTATTCTCAGAATTTTTTGAATCCGATTATTTCACGTATTTCACGAAGTGTTTTAGCAGCACTTTCGTGAGCTTTCGCTTTTCCAATTTCAGCCACTTGGTGAAGGTAAGCATCATTCGACTTTATTTCGTTGATTTTTTCACGAAACGGAGTGGTGAATTTTATCATATCTTCGGTCAGTTGCTTTTTCAAATCACCGTAGCGAATTTGACAAGTGTTGTATTTCTTATCAAAATATTCAACAGTGGAAGGTTCCGAAACTGCACTTAGTAAGCTGAAAAGGTTTTCAATCACTTCCGGTTTGGTTTGATTAGGCTCGGTAGGTCCGGCATCTGTAACGGCTTTCATTACCTTTTTGCGAATAGCTTCAGGCTCATCGGCTAAGAAAATTGCATTTCCTTCGCCCTCTGATTTTCCCATTTTCCCGCTCCCATTCAATCCGGGAATTTTTATAAGTTGTTCTCCGAAATTAAATGCGTGTGGTTCAGGAAAATATTCTGTATTGTACATTCGGTTAAACCGGTTTCCGAAGGTGCGGGTCATTTCCAAATGTTGTTCCTGATCTTTTCCTACGGGTACTTTGGTGGCACGATGAATCAAAATATCGGCAGCCATCAGGGTGGGGTAGGTAAGTAGTCCTGCATTGACATTTTCGGGTTGCTTGCGAATCTTTTCTTTGAATGAAGTGCAGCGTTCTAGCTCACCCAAATAGGCATTCATATTGAAAAACAGGTATAACTCAATAGTTTCAGGGAGGTCACTTTGTACATACAAAGCTGATTTTTCGGGATCAAGCCCTGCGGCCAGATATTCCGCTAAAATTTGCTTCACGTTTCCATGAAGATCCTGTGGAGTTGGGTGGGTAGTAAGCGAGTGATAATCAGCAATAAAAAAGAAGCAGTTATGCTCATCCTGCATTTTTATAAAATTGCGCAACGCGCCAAAATAATTTCCGAGATGAAGATTTCCAGTAGGTCTAATTCCGCTAACAACAGTTTCCATGTAATGTTTTATTATTTGAAATACAAAGGTACAACATTGAATCCTAAATTGAAAATCAGATAAGGCTTAAGTTGGTTTTAAAACAAAACAGCTTGCGGTATCACCGCAAGCTGTTGTAATAAATAGTTCTGTACTTTTAATGCACAATAAATTTTGTGGTATATCCATCTATTTTTACAATATAGAGACCTTTACCGGTTAATGGAATTTGGGTTGTACCTGAGGTTAACGATTGAGTGAGCAATGGTTGACCTACTGCATTAAACAGTTGCAGTTGCGATGTTTTAGGAGTAATCACCGTAAGCACATTATTCCCATAATACGTTTGGTATCCTTCTAGTTTAGCATCATTCAATCCGGTTGCTGATAAATTGACCAATATTTCGTTAGAGGTAACAGAGCTTGTACTGTTTGAAGCCACTAATGAATAATAGTAATTTATACCGGTAGATAATCCCGTTACATCATAAAATGAAACACCTGTCACATCTTTATTTTGGAGTATATAAGTATAACTGCTGCCGCCATAGGTTACTGCAATATCATCTATTGCCACATTACCCTGAGCTTTTGTAAAAGTCATCTTGATCGACCGATATTTATTTGAAGTATCAAGAGTGTAATTTAAAGTGGTTGATGCAGTTGGTATAGCAGTCAAATTTACGATAGTAGTCCATGTTGTGCCATCGGGTGAAGCTTGTACGAGCAGTGTAGAGGTCATTGAGGAACCAGGCTGCCCCTTTATCCAAAATGAAAGCTTTGAAATGTCATCGCTGTAAGTTTCTGTTTTAATCGAATTGTTGGTGCTAGCCAGTTTAATAGAAGGCGATGCAGCCCCATAGTTACCTGAGGTGGTATAGGTACTTGTTCCGGTCATTGTCCATCCTGACGGAGGATTAGTGCTAAATCCCTGTGTTTTAGTCGTGGACGTTCCAGAACCGGTTTTTGTATATACGTTCAGTAACGTGGATGAAGAATAGTCTGCAGGAGTCCAGCTGGCTGTAAAACTCGACGCAGTCAATGCTGTAGCGGGTTGAGCCACTATTGTGCCAAGTATTGCAATATCAAAAGAAATTACATTGTTTATTTCCTGAATGTTTGAAAGAGGGATGCCGGAACCTACTCCTGCCCACGATTTGAGATTGGAAATAGTATTGTCGGTAAGTGAAGTTTTGCCCAATCCTCCCGGAAAAGGTAAGTCGTCAATACAAGCCCAATATGCAGCAGCATTGGCTGTGCTGTATATAGTTTTAGCTCCTCCGGCAGCAACTAAATCAACACATGGATGCGCGGAGTAGGCATTAATCGTATTATTTGTCCAGTATGAAGTATATGCGGATGTTTGATCCACATGATATACCACCATCCCATGTTGAGGAATATAGGCATCCCAACCGTTGAGTTGTCGGTTTTCCAGAATAAAGTATTCGTTTGGAGTTTTTGATGAAATTTTGAAATACTGGTTGTTGTTTACCGTATTCAACGAATAGCTTCCGGATGAAGTTAAATTTGTAGCGGTACCCCAACCTAATAACTCACGTTCTAATCCCGTGTAGTAGCATGGAGTTTTGCCGTCGTTGTTGTAGCATCCGTAGTCCATCAAATCCCATGCATCAGTTCCAAATGACTGGCCATTGGTTGCATAGTCTGTGTCATAAAAATCAGGTAACCCAACTTGATGAGAAAACTCATGACATGCAGTTCCTATGCCATCTATTACACTACCTGTTGTGCCTTGAAGTTCATTCGAGCAAGAATATGCTGAAATTAATTTACCGTCTAACGCAGGTGTATTGGAAACTTCCCATGCATGTGGCCAAATTGTGGTGGCAGCTGCACCGGAGGCTTCACCATAGCCGGCATAAATTACATATACAATATCTACTTTGCCATCATTATCGGCATCATACTTGGAAAAGTCGATTTTACTATTCAAAAGTCTACATGCTTCATAGACCATTGAGTCAGGATGCATATCCTCACCGGCAGTGTCATTGCTGCCATAATAAGACATTGGTCTGCTTAATGTTACAGGACCATACACATCAAAAACAGGAGTGAAATTGCCTAATGAATTGTCGGAAAAATATTGTTTTACACTTCCGGTAGCACCATCGGTTGTGTAAGCAGGACTGTTAAATTGATCTGAATAGCGTGCACTGTCATGTCCTGCTGAAAAAGTGTTATCAGAAAAATTGACCAGGAGTACTAAATAGTGAGGAGGATCAGAGGCACTTGTTTTAGCTTTAACAGCAAGACGATTACTCCGCTGAATTTTGGTGGTAACTATGCGTTTTTTTATTTTATCAATTAGGGTTGTTCCGAAAGTCATATTAGGTTCAATAGTTTGTAGAAAAGCTATTTCACCACTACTTCTTTCTTCAATATTATGTGCTATAATTGAAGATGCAATTAATTCTCCATTATTGTCACGTTGTGCATAGGTGAGGTTACCAGCAGCATCGGGTAATAAAACAAAATGATCGACAGAGGTGCGAAAATGGAAAAACTCATCTCCGTTTAAGATGGTTTTTAGTTGATAACCATTAGCCTGAGTAAAAGAAATATTCCCTTTATGTGCTTTAACCGCATAAATTTGAGGAATAGAACAAAGAACTACAATAAAAAAGCATAGAATTTTCTTCATACATTTTTAGTTTTGATGTAAAATTTGAATGCACTGTATTCATTGCAGAATTGCCGATATTTTATGTCGGCAGGCACTGTCTGCTTGCAGATAAAAATGGTATGATTATGTTATTTAAGAGCATAATCATACCATATTCTGCAAAGATAAGTTATTTTTATTGCAAAAGTATTGCTTTATGTGATTTATTTTACAAACATATTCTGTATTTAGTGTAACAACTTGGTTAATTACGCAATGAATAATTTTGACGGTTGTCGAAAATTAAATTTTTGATTTTTGATTTCAATATTTCTTGGTAATAGGAATATTGCATACATACATTTTGTTTTCTATTTTTAAATTATAACAGCTTGCGGTATCACCGCAAGCTGTTATAATAAATAGTTCTGTACTTTTAATGCACAATAAATTTTGTGGTATATCCATCTATTTTTACAATATAGAGACCTTTACCGGTTAATGGAATTTGGGTTGTACCTGAGACTAATGATTGCGTGAGTAATGGTTGACCTACTGCATTAAACAATTGCAATTGCGATGTCTTTGGTGTAATCACTGTGAGTACATTATTGCCATAATAGGCTTGGTATCCTTCCAGTTTTGGATCATTGATTCCTGTACTGTTTCCCAATACAACTTTAATTTCATTTGACTGAACTGAGGTTTCCGTACTATTGGCAGCCTTCACAATGTAATAGTATGTGCCATTTGTAGTCAACCCTGAAGAAATGTTAGATGAAGTTGCCCCAGTTACTACAGCATCCTGCTGTAAATATGTTTTCGAACAATTGCTGTAGGTAACTGCAATGTCATCGAGACACACAGTGCCGGCGCTCTTGTAGTAAGTAAACATCAGAGAGCGATAATTTTGTGTACTGTCCACATCATAAGTTAAAGTCGATCCGGAAGTGGAAATAGATGACAAAGACGCAATAGTATTCCATGCAATTTGGTTGGTCGAACCTTGTATCGTAATATAAGAGCTTGTGTTGGTTGCCAGTCCTTTTACCCAAAATGCAAGTTTGCGAATAGCACCGGGATATGTTTCAGTTACAATTGAGGATCCTGTTGAATTTAATTTGATTGAGGGAGATGCAACTCCATATTCTCCACTATTTGTATCATTTGTAGTGCTGTTAAGATACCAAGATGATGGGGTTGATGTAAATCCTTGATTAACAGTTGTAGGTGCAGCAATAATTTGAGAATATATACTAAGTAAATATTTTTCAGCTCCTGTAGAAGCCGACCAGTTTGCGGTAAAGCTGGTTGGTGTGATATTGGTAGCAGGCAAAGCACTAAACGCACCAAACGTGGGTGTTCCACCCATTAGTTTAAATGTGATATTTCCGCTAGATTCTGTAATGCTTGTAAGCGGTCTGTTTATGTCTGTCCCTCCGGGGATAGATGAATCGCCGGTTTTCCATAAACGCGGTGTATATGAAGTTACATTGCTTGTTCCAGGGAAAGGGTCACCGGTCTGACTGGATGTGCTTGGAGTGCCATCAGCTTCACACAAATCAACACGTAGCGGATTTTGATTGTTCAACACGTTATTATCCCATGCTGAGGCTAAATAATTGATATGCCAAATTAATAAACCGTGTCCGGGAAGATATGCATCCCATCCGGTTTGTTGACGATTCTCTAGCATGTAAAATTCTGCAGGAGAAGGATTTGACCCGCTTAAATTGTGAGTGATTTGAGATAAAATATAAGCTTTGCTACTGGTTTTTATGTCTTGCAATGTTACTGTTGTAGGGGTGGATAATTCTTCAGGTGTAATAAACCCAAGAAAAAATTTCTCATAACAAGAATAAGATGGCGGAGTGCGTCCGCTATTCAAATAAGGACCGTAATCCATCACACTATATTCGTCAAGAGCATAATGATAAGTACTGGAACCAGATGTGTCATATAAGTCGGGGAGCCCCAAAGTGTGCGAGAATTCGTGACAGAAAGTTCCTATGCCACACATTGTAGTTCCACTTACTTTTAAACTAGAACCTTTGAGCTCGGAAGTACACGCATAATCAAATATTATTTTGCCATTGAAGACAGTACTATAATTCGCCAGATTCCATCGGTGTGGCCAGATAGTGGAAGTGGCAGCACCTTCGGCTTCATTATATCCGGCATAGTAAATAAAAACGTTGTCCACAAAGCCATCGTTATCTGTGTCGTAATCAGCAAAGTTCACTCCATCGAGAGAAGCAGCTGTACATGCATCAATTACCATCTGTCTGGGATTAGTATCCGAACCACCTGAACTTGTGGTGTTTTTCCCATAAGAGCTCATAGAGCCAGGTAAATTATAGGGACCCACAACTACAAAATCGGGAGTGAATACGCCATTGGATCCTGCCACAAACCAGTCGCGAGCACTACCAGTGCCACCGTTTGTACTGTAATTCGGTTGATTCAGTAAATTAGTAAATGCTGTTTGGGGATTTGGGGTCTTAAAAACAGTGTCGGAAAAGTTGACCAATATAACCAGACTTTTGTGAGTTCCTGTAAGTGGAAATGCTTTACGCGGTTGTGATGACGAAGATGAAACTCTGCTTATTCCTGATATGTTTTGATTGGTAGATATACTGGAACGCATTTCTTTCTCAAGTGTTGCAATGAGGGCATTCTCTGGTTCTGTGCGATTTGGAATATCGTTTGCCTTAATATCGCTTGGAATTAAATTGCCTGTAATGTCCTTCTGTGCATATACATACATGTTTTTATCGTTTTGCACGATAGTATAGCCATCATCAGTAGTGGTGAAGTGAGAAAACTCATCTCCATGCAGCAAAATTGTCAGTGAGGAACCATCAGGTTGTACTATTTTTATAGGACGGGGAAATGCCGGTATAGCTTGTGATGAAAAAATAAAACTCAAGAGGACTACAAGAAGTGTAAGGATACGAATTGCGGAAGTATTAGTTTCTTTCATAAGAATATCTTTTGTTTGGTATGAAAAAGTTGTTGCAGCTCATTTTTTGAGATGAATTACATCTAATAGTGCAAAGATAAATTATTTTTGTTATAAAAAATCACTTTGCCTAATTTACTGCAACTTTTAGCGGGTAAGATGGAATCCCTGTGCACGGACGTAACTTTCAATGTCATATTTTAGAGCTACTTTATAATAATCAAGGATATGTGAACCCCAGTCATTGGTTGTTTTATCACCACTGCGGACTTCGTTGTACCGGGTTACTTCTTCGTTGTATGCCATCAGTTCCGGTTTCAAGTCGTCAGTACGGTATTGATTGGAGTGAATTACAAGAGATAATGGTTGTTTGGGTTTCAAATCGGGGTGTTCAGAAGAGTAGCCTATCGACAAACCGCATATCACACACACTCCTTGCGGTAGCTTTAGTATTTCAGCTAACTCAGCCGGAGCAGCAGTACGCGTGTAACCAATACAGCACGAGCCTAAGTCGAGCGCTTCGGCAGCAATTACCGCGTTTTGCATGGCCAGAGCAGCATCAATCACTCCTACCATAAATCCATCCATTGTATCCTGAAAGGGAGGAAACTCCACGTTGGCAGCTTCCGAAAATTGTTTGATTTTATTAAAATCGACACAAAACACCATGAAGACAGCAGAAGTTTTTATCTGTTTTTGACCGGTCAGTTCATAAATTTTTTCCTTCAGTGGCTGGTCAGTAATCGATATAACCGAAAATTGTTGTCCGTTATAACTGGTGGGCGTATTTTGAATAGCGCGATAGATAAAATCAAGTTTTTCCGCTTCTATAGCTTTGCGTTCATATCGACGTACCGAAGTGCGGTTTAAAAAAATATCTTCTAATGACTTCATTTTAAGTGTGTTTTAGTGTAAAATGCAAAACCTTGCAACTCGTATCGTGATTTCGATAGTGAGATGCAAGGTTTCGTTTTCTTTATTGAGTCTGTTATTTATTCAAATTCTGAAGGTGTATTGATATCGGGATCTACCAAAATTCGTCCGCAATATTCACAAACAATTACCTTTTTACGTAATCTGATTTCCATCTGGCGTTGAGGTGGAATTTTATTGAAACATCCTCCACAGGCATCACGTTGAATAGTAACCACCGAAAGGCCGTTGCGTACATTTTTGCGGATGCGTTTGAAAGCGGTCAATAAACGCGGTTCGATTAGTGTTTCAACTTCTTTGGCACGTTCGCGAAGTTTTTCTTCTTCTTGTTTGGTTTCCGAAACAATTTCGTCCAGTTCACCTTTCTTTTGTGTCAGGTCAATGTTACGTTCGGTCAATAACTCAGTAGCATTGGTAATTTCTTCGTTTTTGAAATTGATGGCAGCTTGTGAATCACGAATTTTTTTTTCGCATAATTCAATTTCAAGTGTTTGAAATTCAATTTCTTTCGACAAAAAATCATATTCACGGTTGTTGCGAACATTATCTTGTTGTTCTTTATATTTGTCGATTTTGGCTTTCGCAATTTCAATTTCACTCTTACGTCCGGTTACTTCCTTTTGTTGTTCCTGTACTTCGGAAGTGTAGTTGTCGATACGGGTTTGTAACCCGGCAATTTCATCTTCCAAATCTTGTACTTCGAGTGGCAATTCACCACGTAAAGTTTTGATTTTGTCAATTTCGGTTGCGACAGTTTGTAATTCGTACAGTGCCTTCAATTTTTCTTCGACTGAAATTTCTTTTTCGTTTTTTGCTTCGGTAGCCATAACGGTATTGAATTTACAATTTGACAAATGGTTGAGCCGTTTTTTGTATGTTATTACCACATTTTGTGGCGTTCAGAAAGTCAGAAGTAGCTTGCTTACAAATAGTTCACAGGATTTGTATTGCACTCTGAGAAACGGACTGCAAATGTAGGCAATTTTTTTTGTATTTGTTCAAAAAATATCTCTTTTGTGAACTGTTCAGATTCATAATGACCGATGTCGGCTACCACCATACGGTTTTCGGTGCCAAAGAAGTCATGATACTTAAAATCGGCAGAAATAAAAATATCCGTTTTCGCTCTCATTGCTGCAGAAAGCAGCGAAGCACCTGAACCGCCACAAACAGCAACCGTTTTCAACGGTTTGCCCTTTAATGCGGTGTAACGAATCATTTGCGCATTGAAAGTCTTTTTCAACCGTTCAAGAAAAGCGGTTTCTTCTTCAAGATGAGGCAGTTGTCCGATCATTCCCATGCCGGTTTGCGACCATAAATTGGAAAGCGGTATCCAATCGAAAGCGGGTTCCTCGTATGGATGAGCAGCTATAAGTGCTTGCTGAACAGTGTATTTTAAAAAGGATGGCACAATTACTTCAATGCGTGTTTCCGGTTCATGATGCAATTCATCAATTTCACCTACAAAAGGGTGACAACCATCCTGCGCACGAAAAGTACCGAAACCTTCGCTGTTGAAACTGCAAGCGTTGTAGTTACCAATTTGTCCGGCACCAGCTTCAAAAAGTGCATTTCGCACTTGATTGGCAGCAGCCACAGGTACAAAAGTGATGAGTTTTAAAAGCTGATTTTCTGTGGGTTGTAGAATTTTGCAATTGACAAGTCCGAGTTTTTCGCAAATTTTTCCGTTCACACCCAGCATCACGCTATCTATGTTGGTATGTGCAGCGTAAATGGCAATGTCGTGTTTAATTGCTTTGATGGCAGAGCGTTGTATATAGTCGTCACCTGTAATGCGCTTCAACCCTTTGAAAATGAGTGGATGATGCGCAATTATCAGGTTGCACTCCTTGGCAACCGCTTCATCTACCACGGTTTCGGTTACATCAATGCAAAGCAAAATGCCTTTCACTTCCAGAGAGCGATTACCGATAAGTAAGCCTGAATTGTCGTAACTTTCTTGTAATGAAAGTGGCGCAAAATCTTCGAATAATGTACAAATATCCTGAATAATCATCGCAATTATTTTATAATTAATTCTTGTACATTTCTTCTATCAACCTCTTGTAGTTCTGCATGATAACAGCTCTGCGAAGTTTTAATGTCGATGTCATTTCACCCGATTCGATGGTAAACCCTTTTTTAATCAGCGCGAATTTTTTGATTTTTTCGTACGATGCCATCTCTTGCTGAAGTGTGTCAATCAACTGTTTGTAAAACGAAATAATTTCCGGATGTACCAACAATTCATCAGAAATTTCAAAACGAATATTTTTTGATGCGGCAATTTTTTTCACTTCATCCATTGCCGGAACAATGATGGCTGTCACGTAGTTACGCTGGTCTCCAATGACAGCTGTCTGGTCAATATACTTGTTAGAACCGAGCTTCATTTCAATTTGTTGCGGTGCGATATATTTTCCGTTCGATGTTTTAAATAAATCTTTGATGCGTTCTACAATTGTCAGATTTCCAGCTTTATCCAATTTGCCGGCATCGCCTGTACGAAACCAACCATCATTCGTAAAAGCGGCTTTAGTTGTTTCCGGTTTTTTATAATAACCATTGGTTATAGTCTTACCTTTGAGCAAAATTTCATTGTCTTCGCCTATTTTTATTTGTATGTCGGTCATTGCAATGCCCACCGAACCAATTTGGTACTGTGTGCCACGGAAACAGGTTACTGTTGCGGTGGTTTCGGTCAGTCCGTAGCCAATAATAATGGGAACACCCATGCTACGAAGGAAAATATTGATTGTATCGTCCAAAGCAGCTCCAGCCACAGGGAAGAAGTTCGCATTTTCGATACCAATGGTTTTCTTGACTTTAGAGAAGATGAGTTTGTCAACCAATTTATAGCGCAGTTTCAACCACAGTGGTGGTTTTTTTTCTAATCGAAGATAGTTGAGATTGTAGATTTCGCCAAGAGCCAGTGCCCAAGTCACCACACCCTTCATCAAAGGGCTGTATGCATCCACTTTTTCTCTTACACCGATATATACTTTTTCCCAAAAGCGTGGTACACTGCACATTACTGTCGGGCGTATTTCCCTGATTGCGGTTTGTACCTCTTGTGGGCGCAGGTTGATATAAATTTTTGCACCTGTATAGAGGCAATAGTAGCACCATGCGCGTTCAAAAATATGTGATAGCGGTAAAAAGGCTATAGAACGGTCATTCTCGCTAAATGTGGGCAATGCATGGTCGTGGATGCGCATTGCTTCAATAAAGTTGGAGTGATGTAGCATAACGCCCTTCGGTTCGCCTGTAGTGCCAGATGTGTACATGATAATAGCTAAATCGTCAGGTGAGGCATCTTTTTGACGCTGACTTATTTCTGCATCGCGTTTGGCACTTCCTAAATCCTGAAAATCGGAAAAATAGAAGGCAATGCTGTTATTGTGCAGCTGTACTTTTTTGTCAAATACAATAATGCGTTTGAGCGTAGAAGTTTTCGCACAGGCAGCTACAGCATTGTCATATTGCAATTGTTCTCCCACAAATAATGTCTCAATTTCAGCATCGTCAATGATATAAGCGATTTGAGAAATTGAGGCTGTGGCAAACATTGGAATTGAAACGGCCCTTACTGCATAGTTTGCAAAATCTACATAGAAACTTTTGGCAGTGTTTTGAGCATATATTCCCACATTGCTTTGTGGTTTCACTCCAACAGCAATCAGCGCACGGGCAGTTGCTTGAACTTGTGACGCAAAGCTGTTCCACGAAATGGGGTTCCAGGTTTTGGTGTCGTCATTACGCGTAAATAGTTCTTCGCGGTCGCCATATTTTTTGGCTTGTTCAAAAATTATTTTTGATAAATGAATAACAGACATGTTGTCAGGTTGTTAGTGGATAGATGGTTTAGTTTTCTTTTGCAATTTATCCTGTTGAGTCTTTGGTGCTTTCTAATTTTTAGATTCGGTTAAGCCTTTTTCATTCAAAAACTCTTCGCGTTTGCCCGAAAAGAGGTCGTATCGTCGAAATTCGCAAGGTAAAGCTCCATTGAGCAGGCTTATGCGTTTAGATGGTTTCAGTCCGATACGTTCCATACACTCACGGTTGGAACTGATAATCCATGCAGTGTTGCCTGTAAATTTGTGTTTGAGTGTACGCCCCATCATTTCATAAAGTCCAATAAGATCTTCGGTTATAAGACGTTCACCATAAGGAGGATTGAAAAGAATCAACGCTTTTTCTTTCGGGGCCTCACAGTCTTGCATTAGTTTTGCTTCTACATGAATATATTTTGATAAACCGGCACTTTTTATGTTGGTCTCGGCAATTTTGATTGCGTGCAATGAGCTGTCGGAGCCATAAATATGATGTGTGAACGGGCGTTCCACGCTATCGTCATTATAAATGTTGTCGAATAATTCTTCGTCAAAATCTTTCCATTTTTCAAAAGCAAATTTGCTACGATAGATACCCGGTGGAATATTGAGCGCAATCAATGCAGCTTCAATTAGTAAAGTACCCGATCCACACATTGGGTCAATAAAGTCGCACTCGCCATTCCATCCTGTGAGCAAAATCATACCGGCAGCCAACGCTTCGTTGAGCGGTGCTTCGGTCTGGTCACTACGGTAGCCACGTTTGTGGAGCGATTCGCCTGAACTGTCGAGCGATAAAGTACAGGAATTCTGAGCAATATGAATGTTTATGAACAAATCGGGATTGGTGAGTCGGACCGATGGCCGTTTCTGAACCTTTTCGGTAAAGTGGTCAGCTATAGCATCTTTCACACGATAAGCCACAAACTTTGAGTGACGAAAATCATCCGAATAAACGGTTGAATCGATTGCAAATGTGGTATTGACATCCATGTACTGTGTCCAGTCTATGAGCTTTACCTGCTCATACACTTCGTCGGGATTGTCGGCTTTGAAAGTAGCAATGGGCACCAACACCCGCGATGCCGTGCGTAACCTGAAGTTGGCTTTGTAGAGGAATTCCTTATTGCCGGTGCACTTCACGGCACGTCGCTGTATTTCAATATTGTTTGCACCAATTTCAGTTAGTTCTTTTGCAAGCACTTCTTCAAGTCCCTGAAAGGTTTTTACGAGTATGTCAAATTCTTTTTGTAACACGTTATTCAATTAATTATTAATGATTTGCAATTCAGAATATAAAGATATAGAGTGAATTGACGAGTTTTATTTTTTCTTTGCCGGTTTTGCCTCTGCCACTAACGCAAAGTCCAACTGTTTTTTCTCCAGATTTGCTCTGGCAACTTGTATGGTGATTGCATCTCCAAGTTGGTATCTTTTCCCATAATGGCGTCCGAGCAGGCAGTAATTTTTTTCATCAAAGGTGTAGAAATCATCATCCAAATCACGAATTGGCACCATGCCTTCGCATTTATTTTCAATAAGTTCCACATAAATTCCCCACTCGCTCACACCGGAAATAACGCCCTCAAATATTTGTCCCAGACGTTCGCCCATGTATTCCACCTGTTTGTATTTAATAGAGGCACGCTCTGCTTTAGCAGCCAATTGTTCCATGTCAGAGCTGTGTTGGCAATGTTCTTCAAATTCGGAAACGCTTACACTTGGGCCATTTTCCGCGTAGCGCGTCAAAAGGCGGTGCACCATCATGTCGGGATAGCGGCGGATGGGCGAGGTGAAGTGAGTGTAATAATCGAATGCAAGTCCGTAGTGTCCAATATTTTCGGTGCTATATATGGCTTTTGCCATAGCGCGCACAGCCAGCGTTTCAATCAGGTTTTGCTCCTTTTTGCCCTGTACATCGTCAAGCAAATGGTTAACAGCCGAAGAGACTTCGTTATTTTTGCCCGATGTTTTTAGCTTATAGCCAAAACGGCGGATGAATTGTGCAAAATTGTTCAGCTTATCGGGATTCGGCACATCGTGAATACGATAGACAAAGGTTTTGGCTTTTTTGCCCTTTCCGGGTCGTCCGATATGAGTGGCTACTGTTTTATTGGCCAGTAACATAAACTCTTCCACTAATTTATTGGAATCTTTTGCCTCTTTGAAGAAGACACTGATTGGTTTGCCTTTTTCGTCAATTTCAAAACGAACCTCTACACGGTCGAAGGCAATGGCTCCTGATTTGAAACGGTTTGCACGCATTTTCTTCGCTAGGTCGTTCAATTTCAATAGCTCTTCTTTGAATTCACCTTCGCCCGTTTCAAGAATGGTTTGTGCCTCTTCGTAGGTAAAACGACGGTCAGAACAAATCACAGTACGGCATATTTTGTAATCTTTCAGGTTGGCATCATCGTCAATTTGAGCCATGACCGAGTAGCAGAGTTTTTCTTCATTGGGACGTAGTGAACAAAGTCCGTTCGACAGTTTTTCGGGAAGCATCGGAATGGTTCTATCTACCAGATAGACCGATGTGGCACGCTCTTCAGCTTCTTTTTCGATAATCGAATCCGTTGTCACATAATGTGTTACATCAGCAATATGAATGCCAACTTCCCACAATCCGTTGTCGAGTTTCCGTAATGAAAGTGCATCGTCAAAATCTTTTGCGTCGCGCGGGTCTATAGTAAATGTAGGTATTTGACGACAGTCCACACGGCGGGCAATCTCTGCGGGAGTGATACCGGCTTCGATGTGATCGGCAGCTTTTTCAACTTCTTCAGGATAGCGATAGGGTAGTCCGAATTCCGCTAAAATAGCGTGCATTTCGGTATTATTGTTGCCTGTATCGCCTAACACATCAATTACTTCGCCTACAGGATTCTTATCTTTTGCATCCCAATGAAGAAGTTTTACCACGGCTTTTTGTCCGTTTTTACCTCCTTTTAGTTTGTCAAGCGGGATGAAAATATCATTGGAAAGAAATTTTTTGTCAACCGCCAGAAAAGCATACGGTCCACTAATATCGAGCACCCCCACAAAGGTATCTTTGGCTCGTTTGAGCACTTCGAGCACTTCAGCTTCCGGTTGGCGGCCTTTACGACCTGCATAGAAAAATGCTTTCACGTAATCTTTGTCCATTGCGCGGTTAATATTGCGCTCGGCGATAAAGATTGGTTCTCCGCCATCGTCGGGTATAAGAAAAGTTTTGCGCGAAGTACGATCTATGGTGCCACAGATATTTCCGTTACGCACGCTAAGACGAAATTTGCCGCGTTCTATTTCTATGAGAAATCCACTGTCGGCGTATTCTGTGAGCACATCGGCAGCTAACTGTTTGAGAGGTGTTTTGGTCAGTCCCAGCGCGTGTGAAACTTGCTTGTAGTTTAGCGCACGACTAGGATCCTGATTGAATAAATTGGTGATGGCGCGTGCCAAATCCACCTTTTTAATGCTACCTTCGAGTTTGGCAATCTTTTTCTTCATAGTCATTGTTTTAGTCTTTCATCTGGTGAAAGACATTTCGCGGCATAGGTTTATGCCATATTTTTCCCAAAGGTACGGCATAATTTCAAAGAAAAGAAAAGAAGATGACAAAATCCGCATAATAAAACCGACAAATTTGTGTAAGGCTTTTTGTTGTGGAATTTATTTTGGCATTGAAAAAACATAAAGAAGAAATGCGCTATACCGCGAAATATGTCATAAAAAACCCGCAGAGAAACAATATTGTTTTATCCTGCGGGTTCTATTGGTTTATTAAAGCATCAATAGATTATTTCAATGCTTTTTTAATTGCTTGTTCAACAATGGGTTCCATTGCTTTATAGCCTTCTACATTTGGATGCACACCATCGTAGGTGTAAGCATCTTTTAGTCCCTTTCTTTCATCCACCATTGCCGAATAGTAATCCACATAAATAATATGATTTTGTGCGGCATATTTTTTAATTATTTCATTCAAAGCGGCAATTTTTTCAGCCGGATTGAGACCCTTTTTCCATGGATAGTCAAATGCAGGTAATACCGAACATAGAATCACATTAATGTGATTGGCTTTTGCCAGCTCGGCCATCGAAATAATATTATCAGCGATCATCTCTAATGTCGATGGGCCGGTATTGCCTGCAATATCGTTTGTGCCGGCAAGGATTACTACTACCGTCGGTTTAAGATTAATTACATCCGGTCTGAATCGAACCAGCATCTGGGGTGTTGTTTGCCCGCTTATTCCTCTGTTTATATAGGGTTTTCCGGCAAAAAATTCAGGACATTTATTGCCCCAACCTTCGGTAATGGAGTTTCCCATAAAAACGATACGGTGTTCGTTTGATGTAGGCAATCCTAGTGTTGCGTTCTCATTTTTAAAGCGTTCCGTATTTGCCCAGTCCTGAGCCTGAATAATTCCGCTAATTAAAATCGACAATGTAAGTGCAAAAGCAAATTTCAGAGTTCTCATTTTTAATTCGGGATTAAGAGAAGAATAATTTTTTGTGTGATATTGAGTGATTTGCAGTGTGATGGCGTTCATTTTGATTGTGAATGCCAACTTATTTTACATCTTAATTCGTTCAATCTTAAGTTTGTCGAGATCCTGAGAACCTAACTTCAAAGCTTCAGCTTTGCTGATATGACCGACTTCGTTTATGTCCATTTTCTGCACCTGATTGAAGAATTTAATAGCGGCGGCATCGGCAGCTACAATATTTGGAGAAACAATAAGGGTTTTAAGTAAAGCTGTATCGGCTGCAGTACGTCCTTGTGGGCCGTTTTTGTACAGAATACGGTAGGCATCTACAATGTTCAATGCAGGTCGTTTGCTGTAGGTGCATACATCCGCAATGCATTGTTGCAGATCGGTTTTATGAAAGAATTCGCGATTCCATACAATGCCCATGTAGTTTTTCATCGAAATAGACATTTTGGCACCGCCATGATTTTTAAGAATCGGCATATTGAACCATACATCACAATCGAGGATGGCTTTATGGATTGCCGTTTCTTTTAGTTTCACCCCATTTGGCAGGCTCACTTTGCGGTAGTAGCTTTCGTCATTACCCGGAATTATTTCTCCTCCGGCATCTTCCACCGCTTTTTTGATACCGCTGTTTACGTAGCATTTATCCCATTGGTGACAGGTATGATCAAAAACCTGTACTTTTTTTGCACCCGCGGCAAAGCATTTTTTTACTAACGCTTTCACCAATTCAGGATTGGTATTTGCTGCAAGTTCGGGAGTCTTATCCCATCCTATATTCGGTTTAATGACAACAGTTTGTCCTTTTTTTACAAATGCTTGAATCCCACCGAATTTTGCCAATGCTTTGTCGAGCATTGCTTCTGGTTCACCTCCCATCACCGCGACTAGATCGGGTGTGGAGCTGACTTTCATTTTATTGTTATGCAATGCTGCTTCCAATTTGTCAAAGCGTAGGGTGGAAGCTAATCCGGTCATAGCGGCCGAAAGCAGAAAATCACGTCGTTTCATAATACTTTATTTTATTGTTTTATAGACACATATAAAAACTCAATATTTTTCAAGGCAGAAAATATTGCTGCCTGTTTTTTGTTCTTTATCGGTTTTGATTCTCAATATTAATAGGATAGGGCAGGAGTTAAATGTTTTAATCAAACACCACTGTTCGATTCTGAAAAGAAAGAACCTTACGTTCGATATGCTTTTCAACAGCACGCGAGAGCACAATTTTTTCCAAATCGCGTCCTTTGTGCACCATGCTATCTATTGTGTCTTTGTGGGTTACTCGCACCACATCTTGTCCGATAATAGGGCCGGCATCCAACTCACTTGTTACGTAGTGGCTTGTGGCTCCAATAATTTTCACACCCCTTTCGTGTGCAGCGTGATAAGGTTTTGCCCCGGCAAAAGCAGGTAAAAATGAATGGTGAATATTGATAATCTTGTCAGGATACTGGTTGATGAAATCGGCAGACAATACCTGCATATAACGCGCAAGTACCACAAAATTTATACGATATTCTTTTAATAATGCAATCTCTTTTGCTTCTTGCTCTGCTTTGGACTCTTTTGTGATTGGGAAGAGATGAAAATCAATACCAAAACGCTCTGCTACAATTTGCAAATCAGGGTGGTTACTGATTATCAAAGGAAGCTCTACATTCCAGTCTCCGGCATGGTAACGGCCTAACAAATCGAACAGACAGTGAGACATTTTAGACACAAAAATTGCCATACGGGGCTTAATATCAGAAAAATAAAGGCGAAAATTCATATTGTAACGTTTCGCCAATAAGGTATCTATATACTCCTCAATTTCGTCACGTGGAATAATAAACGATTCGAGTGCCCATTCAACACGCATAAAAAATATGTGGTCCTGACGGTTCACATATTGATCGAGATAAAGAATATTCCCTTTTTGTTGATTGATAAAGTCGGTTACAGCAGCCAGAATGCCTGGTCTGTCGGGGCAGTGAATCAACAGTACTGCCGTGTTGTCATTGTTCATCAGTCTATATGTTGTTTTACAGTTATATCATTTAATGTAAAGCGGGTAGGGTAGTGCTATATTATCCAGGGAAACCTGAAACAGTCTTCGTTGTATAAGGCATAGTCAGCTTTCCCGTTCACAGCCAAAGTTTTGACCAAAGATGCACCATGTTTCATGAGTATTTGCTTGGCAAATTGCAAGGTAGAACCTGTTTTGACTCTATCTTCCACGAGCAGTATTTTCTTTTTACTTACCTCAAAATCAATGTCATGAAGTAATTTAGGTGAATCAAATATAGGAGTATGATCTGAATTTCGCAAATTTATTTTCAGAAGAAACAACTCCAATCCAAGTTTTTGCCGGATTAGTTCAGCCGGAATAGTTCCTCCATTGGCAATTGCCACCACTATATCAAAATTCTCGTCCAGTTGGAGATTCTCTACCCGTTTCAACACATCCGCAAAATCCTTTTCCATAAATCAATTAATAAGACAACAAAAGTACATATTTTTTTGAGAAGCATAACCATCATGCAGGCACTAATCAAAGTGCTATGGCCTTTTAAACGCAAAAAAGTGTTACTTGCAAAATATGCGAGCAACACTTTTGAAAAAGCGGCGGCTATCTACTCTCCCACCTTTTGGGCAGTACCATCGACGTAGTTGGGCTTAACTTCTCTGTTCGGAA
>Ga0302272_1000259_pt1 | contig 24735 bp, 19 predicted proteins | sample III_Bog_N1_2_FD_198772 | JGI IMG/M metagenome (GOLD analysis project Ga0302272, IMG submission 198772) | Peat permafrost microbial communities from Stordalen Mire near Abisko, Sweden - III_Bog_N1_2 | ecosystem: Environmental > Terrestrial > Soil > Wetlands > Peat | place: Sweden: Abisko...
GTTGACTGGTTGACTGGTTAATTGGTTTAAAAAGTAAGGATGCTATTTTTCATATAACTAATTAACCATTAATTAATCCAATAACTACAAAGAGATTTCCATTACTTCAAATTCCAGAACACCGGAAGGAACTGAAACAGTCGCTTTTTGACCTACTTTTTTACCGAGCAGACCTTTGGCTATTGGAGTGGTAACCGATAGTTTTCCTTCTTTAAAATTAGCTTCGCTTTCGGACACAATCATATAGGTCATGATTTGCTCAGTCTTTGTATTTTTAATTTTGACACGGGTCAAAATCTGTACTTCTTTCGTATTGATTTTTGTTTCGTCAATCATACGCGCGGAAGCAACCATTTCTTTGATGTTCGAAATTCTCATTTCCAACAATCCCTGAGCTTCTTTTGCAGCGTCATATTCCGCATTTTCGGACAAATCACCTTTATCGCGGGCTTCGCCAATTTGCTTTGAAATGGCAGGACGTTGTACTCTTTCCAGTTCGTTTAATTCCGCTACCAGTTTTTTGTAACCATCTGCGGTCATATAATTTGTTGCCATAACTTTTATTATTTAGTAATCCTTTTTTGAAGTATAAAACAAAAAGAATTCCGACCATTACTGCCGGAACTCTAATTCTTTGTGTTCTTTTAAATTCGTGACAAATATACAAGCTTTTTTTAATTTCAACCTAATACATCCAGGTTTAATTGTTATAAAAATGGAAAAATATTTTATATTCAACTATTCTTCAGTCGTAAACGATGATCTCATGTACAAAAATACGCATTCTTTTTGTAATTTGATCTTGTAAGGAATCTTTTTTAGGGGTATATAAAATAAAACAATGGGTAACTTCACAGCCACCCATTGCACATTTTAACCTAAACCTTAACTATGAAAAATTTATCTGTTTGTTTACTCTGCAAATGTGAGAATAATTTTTTAATCGTACAAGCATTCCCCCAAAAAAAAATAGATTTTTTGCAAATTGATTGCCAAAAAGCAAAAATAACAATGATAAAAAGTTCATAATTAGAAGATTGAATTTAAAATATTATTTAGTTAAATAATGCAAAAGTGATATTCTTTCATAATTTAATTTTAAAGTGTACCTTTGTGCTACTAATTGAATCTTTCTAAAATGAACATAAACGAATCCTCTGTTGCTCCAACGGACTTTAAATCCGAATTGAACGACAAAAAACTTTTTATTGAAACTTACGGTTGTCAAATGAATGTTGCCGATAGTGAAGTTGTAGCGTCCATCATGCAAATGGATGGTTTTGAGTTAACCGACAAAATTACAGAAGCTGATGCTATTTTTGTAAATACCTGTTCTATCAGGGATAATGCCGAACAGAAAGTAATAAACCGACTCAGGTACTTTGAAACACTTAAGAGAAAAAACAAAAAGCTGATTGTAGGTGTCATTGGTTGCATGGCCGAACGTGTGAAAGATGAGCTTATAAACGATTATGGTGTAAATATCGTAGTCGGCCCCGATGCTTACCTGGATATTCCCAATCTGATCGGAACAGTTGAACAAGGCAATAAAGCGATTAATGTTAATCTTTCGACCACTGAAACCTACAGTGAGATTCTGCCAACCCGAATCAGTAAATCTATTTCGGGATTCATCTCCATTATGCGCGGCTGCAATAATTTTTGCTCGTATTGTATAGTGCCTTACACCCGTGGACGTGAACGAAGTCGTGAAGTGGAAAGCATATTAAGCGAGTTGCATGATTTGCAATCAAAAAACTACAAGGAAGTTACATTACTTGGTCAGAATGTAAATTCATATCACATCGAAAAAGACGGTGAGACGATTGAATTCCCTGATTTGCTTCGAATAGTGGCTGAGGCTGCTCCAGAGATACGATTCCGGTTTTCTACTTCACATCCGAAAGATATGAGTGACCGCACGCTCGAAACAATCGCCATATATGACAACCTTTGCAAGTCAATTCATTTGCCTGTTCAATCGGGAAGTGATAAGATCCTGGCACTTATGAAGCGAAAATATACCCGTGCATGGTATTTAGACCGTATTGCAGCTATTCATCGGATCCTTCCTGATGCTTCTATCAGTACCGATGTGTTTTGTGGCTTTCACAACGAAACAGAAGAAGACCATCAGGAAACACTCTCACTTTTACGTGAAGTCAATTTCGATTTGGCTTTCATGTTTAAATACTCGGAACGTCCCGGGACATTTGCAGCAAAAAATTTACCGGATAATATACCGGAAGAAGAAAAACTAAGGCGGTTAGCTGAAATCATTGATGTTCAACGCGAACTTACCAATCAGAAAAATCAGCTGGACATAGGTAAAACATTTGAAGTATTGGTAGAGGGTTTTTCCAAAAAATCAAAAGAGCAGTTATTTGGGCGAACTTCACAGAATAAAGTAATTATTTTCTCCCGACTTGGACGTCGAATCGGAGAAACCATTCAGGTGCGGGTATTGAGTGCTTCTTCGGCTGCTTTAATCGGGGAAGTGGTAGAAGTCTGAAATTAGTCGTTTTAATTAATCTAAGAATTTGCCTAGTGAGAACTTGAATAAAACGATCTCTCTGTAAAAGGAAGTAGAAAAAGCAACCGTAAAATTGAGTGTTAAAATAGTCTTAAATCACAACAACTTTGGTGTAAGAAAAATAAAAGCAATATAATTCCATTATTCGGATCATTATATTGCTTTTTTTAATGAATTAAATTCTAACATCAGTTTTCTTTAGAAGTATAAATAGTTTTTTTTAAACATTCTTTTTATGCAATTATAGTAGGAATAGGTGGGCAACCTTTATCTTTGTATTTTGCATAAAAAAATAATATTTATTTATCTCAATCAGAATGCTTTCTTATCAAGGATTCGAGTTATTAAAGAAATTTTTCCGTAATAGCTTGCAGTATTGAAATCAATGCACTACTTTTGCGTAAAATTACGAAAAGACATTATTTATTGTTAATACTAACACTATTAGTCTATTACAGTTTACGAGTGCCTGTAAATAATATAAAAACTTACTTTAATAAACATATTACAAACTAAAAAAAAAATCTATGTGGTTAATTGATTCCTCAATTGGGAGAAAGCTTATTATGAGTATCTCGGGAATTTTTCTCGTACTGTTTTTACTATTTCACAGTCTCATGAATATCGTTGTGATTATATCTCCAACAGGGTATAATGCAATATGTGCATTTTTGGGGGCGAATTGGTATGCAGTTTTAGGTACAGCCGTGTTGGCAGGTGGATTTGTAATTCACATTTTGTATGCCTTGTTTTTGACTTACAAAAACATGCGTGCCCGTGGTAGCGAAAAATATGCTGTCACTAAAAATCAAAAGAGTGTGGAATGGTCCTCTCAAAACATGTTCGTGTTAGGGTTAATCATTTTTGGTTTCCTGTTATTACATTTTTACAATTTCTGGTATAAAATGCAATTTTCCGAATTGACAGGGATTGAAACAGGAGAATTTAAGCCTTCTGATGGTGCTGCTTATGTTCAGGCATTATTTTCAAGCAAGATTTATTGTGGTGTTTACCTGGTTTGGCTTGCTGCATTGTGGCTTCATTTAACTCATGGTATCTGGAGTTCATTACAAACCATTGGTATTAATAATAAAATCTGGTTGCCAAGAGTAAAAGTAATAGGCAATATTATTTCAACCATTGTGATTTTAATGTTTATGTCCATTCCATTGTATTATCTGTTCAGATGTGGTTCATGCATTTAATGGTAAATTGTAAATCAAAAAAAAAGTAACTAATCATATGACAAAGATACAAGATTCTGCTTCGGCGGAAACAACTAAAATAGATGCCAGAATTCCAGAAGGAACATTGGCAGAAAAATGGAGCAATTATAAAGCTCATCAAAAGCTTGTAAATCCATCCAACAAACGTCGCCTGGATGTAATTGTGGTAGGAACAGGCCTTGCAGGAGCTTCTGCTGCGGCTTCCATGGCTGAAATGGGTTTTAATGTATTGAATTTTTGTATTCAGGATTCGCCACGTCGGGCACACTCTATTGCTGCTCAAGGAGGTATTAATGCTGCAAAAAACTATCAAAACGATGGTGATTCGGTATACCGTCTTTTTTATGATACAATCAAAGGGGGTGATTATCGCGCCCGGGAAGCAAACGTGTATCGGTTGGCTGAAGTATCGAATGGTATTATCGACCAATGTGTGGCACAGGGAGTTCCTTTCGCCCGCGAATACGGTGGTTTACTAGACAACCGTTCTTTTGGTGGAGCACAGGTTTCGCGTACGTTCTATGCAAAAGGACAAACCGGACAACAGTTATTATTAGGTGCCTATTCTGCACTGAGCCGTCAAATCGGCAAAGGTGCCGTCAAATTATATTCCCGTTACGAAATGTTGGATGTCGTGATTATCGATGGCCGCGCCCGTGGAATTATTGCCCGCAATTTAATTTCAGGTAAAATCGAACGCTTTTTTGCTCATGCCGTAGTTGTCGGTTCAGGAGGTTACGGAAACACGTTTTTCCTTTCCACCAATGCCATGAATTCAAACGGATCAGCATTGGTTCAAATGTATAAGAAAGGGGCTTATTTTGCAAATCCTGCTTATGCTCAGATTCACCCTACTTGTATTCCGGTTCATGGAGACAAACAATCGAAACTGACTTTGATGTCCGAATCATTACGTAATGATGGACGTATCTGGGTTCCAAAGAAAAAAGAAGATGCCGAAGCTATCCGTGCAGGAAAGAAAAAAGCAACTGATCTGGCCGAAGGTGATCGTGATTATTATCTCGAACGTCGTTATCCTGCATTTGGTAACCTGGTTCCACGTGATGTAGCTTCCCGTGCTGCAAAAGAACGTTGTGATGCCGGTTTTGGAGTAGGAAATACAGGATTGGCCGTATACCTTGATTTCTCTGATGCGATTAATCGTCTTGGTGAAAATGTGGTTCGTGAACGTTATGGTAACCTGTTTCAGATGTATGAAAAAATTGTAGATGAAAATCCATACCACACCCCAATGATGATTTATCCGGCCATGCATTATACCATGGGTGGAATCTGGGTGGATTATGAACTTCAGACTTCAGTAAAAGGATTATTCTGTATCGGTGAAGCCAACTTCTCCGATCACGGTGCGAATCGTCTTGGAGCTTCTGCTTTGATGCAGGGATTGGCAGATGGATATTTTGTATTGCCTTATACCATTCAGAATTATCTGGCGGATCAGATTCAGGTTCCACGTTTGAGTACCGAACTTCCCGAATTCGAAGAAGCAGAAAAAGGAGTGAATGATAAAATAAAAAAACTCATGAGTATTCAGGGTAAACACTCTGTGGATTCTATTCACCGCGAATTAGGATTAATCATGTGGGATTTTGTTGGAATGGGACGGAATAAAGCCGGGTTGGAAACTGCCCTTGAAAAGATTAAAGCAGTTCGTAAAGAGTTCTGGACCAATGTTTACATTCCCGGAGTAGAAGCTGACCTGAACAATGAACTTGAAAAAGCACTTCGTGTAGCTGATTTCATCGAAATTGGAGAGTTGATGGCCCGTGATGCTTTGATGCGTGAAGAATCATGTGGAGGTCACTTCCGTGAAGAATACCAGACACCTGAAGGTGAAGCATTACGTAATGATGAAGATTTTGCTTTTGCTTCCTGCTGGAAATTTACAGGAGAAGGAAAAGAACCTGAACTGTTGAAAGAAAAACTCGAATATGAGTTTATCCATCGTCAACAACGTAATTATAAATCATAAAGTAATTCGTAAAAACATAAAAATGGAAAAAAGCATAAATATAACGCTGAAAATCTGGCGTCAGGCAGGTCCGAAATCCAAAGGAAATTTCGAGATCTATAAATTAGATAATATTTCCACCGATAGCTCATTCCTCGAAATGATTGATGAGCTTAATGAGCAATTAATCTCTGAACGAAAAGTGCCGATTGCTTTCGATCATGATTGCCGTGAAGGAATTTGTGGAATGTGTAGTTTATTTATTAATGGACAACCTCATGGACCTGATGGCGAAATTACAACCTGTCAACTTCACATGCGTAATTTCCATGATGGACAAACCATTACTGTTGAACCCTGGCGTTCAGCCGGTTTTCCAATTATTCGGGATTTAATGGTTGACCGTGGTGCATTTGATAAAATTATTCAGGCCGGAGGATTCGTATCTGTAAACACCGGTGGTGTTCCTGATGGTAATTCAATTGCCATTAGCAAAGATATTGCTGATGAAGCCATGGATGCTGCATCCTGTATCGGTTGCGGTGCATGTGTGGCTACCTGTAAAAACGGATCAGCTATGTTGTTTGTTTCTGCGAAAGTCAGCCAATTGGCATTATTACCACAGGGTAAGGCAGAAGCAGCTCAACGTGCAAAGGCCATGGTTGCCAAAATGGATGAACTTGGTTTTGGAAACTGTACTAATACAGGAGCCTGTGAAGCAGAATGTCCTAAAAACGTTTCTATTTCTCACATTGCCCGTTTGAACAGGGAGTTTTTGGTGGCTAAATTTAAAGATTAATCGTCTTAAATTGATATATTTGAAAAGACCGCTTCGTGAAACGAGGCGGTTTTTTTTGCGTACTGTACTAACTATCTACTTAACTTTTTTGGTGGGTTCATTCAACATTAAATTGTCTATATTGTTTCTGTTTGTTTTCTCAGGATCTTGTCTTCAGGATCTTGTCTGCTGATTACACAGATTTACTTTTAGTAAGTGATTTAAGTCTAAGATTGTCCACAGATTATACAGATTTACACAGATTACATTGTTAAAAAATAGTAAAGTAAATGTCTACTGTCAGAACTACCATCTATTAGATAATTTTTCAACCAGATCGCTAGAGTAGATATCTTTGTTTTCGAAGTCAATATTCGAAAGGAGTGCTCTGTCAATTAATTTTTGTCTGGTTAATTTAGTGCTTTTAGGTCTTTGTAATGATTCATTGATAAGATTTTCAACCTTTTCAAAAACACTGTCATCATTCAATATTATTAATTGTTCAATTATTTCCATTTGTTGATCTGGTTGTGATGAAATTGATTCATTTTGTTTTTGTTACTAAAATAAATAAGTTTCTGTTCCCAATTTACAGACAAGTCAAGTATCTTTGCACCTTCATTTAAAAAATAGGATTATGGCATTAATATTATCAGTGCGGGGCTTTACACCCCAAATAGGAAAAGATTGTTTTTTAGCAGAAAATGCAACCGTAGTGGGCGATGTTATTATGGGTGAAGGATGCAGCGTGTGGTTTAATGCTGTGCTACGTGGTGATGTGAACTCCATACGGATAGGTAATCATGTCAATATACAGGATGGATCAGTATTGCACACGCTGTATGAGAAATCGACAGTAGAAATTGGTGATTATGTTTCTGTTGGTCACAACGTCACAATCCATGGAGCGAAAATAAATGATTATGCGTTGATCGGTATGGGAGCTATTTTGCTGGATTATGCCGTAGTAGGAGAGGGGGCGATAGTTGCTGCCGGGGCGTTGGTATTGAGTAATACCGTTATTCCGCCATACACGCTTTGGGCAGGGGTTCCTGCTAAGTTTATCAAAAATGTGGAACCTGAACAGACTAACGAAATGAATCGTAAAATTGCTCATAATTATGCCATGTATGCGGGTTGGTATAAAGAAGAAAAGTAGATTGAAGAAGGTAAAGAGGTAAGAGAAATGAAGAAAGAGAGATAAGAGGTTTACAATGTGTACAAAATTTATGTTGATACTTGGGAAGGATTAATTGATGCAGGAATTTTAGAATTTTCATTTTATTTTATATTAAGTGAAAATATTTACATTAAAATATATATCTTTGCCATTGAAAGAAAATAAAATATAAATTTATGTTGATCGCCGACCTGTTAAAACAAGAATGGAAAAAGAGCTACAGAGCCCCCGGGTTTTATAAAAATCTGGCAGTAAGTATAATGCTTGGCTTTTTTGTGCTTTATATGGCAGCAATTTTTCTTGTCCTTGGATTTTCGTTGAACGTAATTCTGGAAAAGGCAGACAGTAGTCTGAATCCAATGGAATTATTCGATGGTGCCATGTTGTATCTGATGTTGGCAGGTATGGCTCTCCGTTTTTTTATGCAACCGTTGAATACATTCAATTTACCACCCTATCAGTTTTTACCCGTCAAACGATCCCTGTTAATAAATTTGCTTATATTAAAACCTTTGGCGAATCCGGTTAATTATTTTTTATTGCTGGTGGTGGTGCCATTTGCTATCAAATCGATTATTGGATACTACAGTGTATTCGTGGCGATACGATTTATTGTGAGCTTTATACTCCTGATCTGGTTTAACTCGTTGATGGCTTCTTTTCTGAAAAGAAAATACGGTGGAGGTTTGATTTCGTTTTTTATAGTTATACTTGTTATTCCGGGCTTAGCGGCATTGGAATACTTTAAACTGTTTTCGCTTTTTAATATATCCAGATTAATATATGGTTTTATCATTTTAAAACCAGTTGGGTTAATTGTTCCTGTGATAGCAGTAGGAGTATCGTATCTGTCAAATAAGTGGTTTTTTTCACAAAATTACTATCCTGAGAAATTTAACAGCAAAATAAAAGGGGATAAAACAATTGCTGCCGACTTGTCATTCTTAAACCGTTTTGGAATTATCGGAGAAATTATCTCCCTTGAGATAAAATTGATACTGAGACACAAACGAACAAAACAGATTCTGTATATGTCGGTATTATTCCTTTTTTATGGATTGATTTTCTATTCCGGTAAAACGTATGCTCATAATTACGGGATGCTATTTTTCGCCGCCATGTTTATTACAGGTTTTCTTATGTTGATGTTTGGGCAATGGGTCATTAGTTGGGATAGTTCGCATTTCGATACCCTGATGACGAAAAATATACCGGTAAGAACTTATTTAAACGCAAATTATTATTTGCTGATGAGCTTTAATGTGATCTGTTTTATACTGACAACTCCCTACTTTTTCTTTGGAATGCAGATTGTTTACCTGCATCTTGCAGCCTTTATATTTAATATCGGGGTGAATGTCTATTTACTGATTTATCTGGCTACCTATAACAACCGGCGTATTGATTTAACGAAATCATCGGCTATGAATTATCAGGGAACAACCTATAAAAGCTTCCTTATTGTACTACCCATCATGTTTTTACCCATGATTATCGTTTATGGCATTACAGCATTAAGTTCGATTAAAGTGGCACTGTGGACACTTTCAATACTTGGTTTTGCGGGAATCTTATTACGACACCAGATAATGACATTGTGTGTGAATCAGTTTAATCGCCGCAAATATAAGCTTGCTGAAGGATTCAGGGAAGGGGAGTGATGATGTGATGATGAGATAATGTGCTGATGTGCTGATGTGATAATGAGATGATGAGATGATGTGATAATGTGATGATGAGATAATATGATGATGAGATAATGTAATGATGAGATAATGTGATGATGAGATAATGTAATGATGAGATAATACCGAAATGTGATACTGTAATATGTGGAGAACGGTTGATATAAAAGTATGGAACCAATTAACCAATTAACCAATCACCCAATTAAACAATCAACTAATCACCCAATTAACCAATTAACCAATCAACTAATCAACCAATCATGATCCAGGTTACCGATTTACAAAAAGCATATAACGGAGTTACTGTTTTAAATATATCTACCTTAACGATTCCTAAAGGTGAAAGTTTTGGGTTAGTAGGCAACAATGGTGCAGGTAAGACTACATTCTTCAGGTTGATCCTCGATTTGATTGAACCAACAGCCGGAGAAGTGCTTATTGACGATCAGAAAGTAATGCGCAATGATGCCTGGAAATCGATTACGGGATCATTTTTGGACGAAGGCTTTTTAATCGACTTTCTAACTCCGGAGGAATACTTTAATTTTGTTGCAAAATTACATCATCAATCTGAAGGGGATATTGCACTTTTCCTCGAATCCATGAAAGATTTTTTTAATGATGAAATTCTGCTATCTAAAAAACTGATACGTGATTTCTCAAAAGGAAATCAAAAGAAAATCGGTATTGCTGCCGCACTTATTGGTGACCCGAAAATATTGATACTTGATGAACCTTTTACTGCATTGGATCCCTCTTCACAAATCAGGCTTAAACGATTCCTGATAGACTTGCAAACCCGTTTCAATATGACTATGCTTATTTCGAGCCATGATTTAAACCATGTAACCGAAGTCTGCAAACGAATTGTAGTACTTGAAAAAGGACTGATCGTGCGGGATTTAAATACTGATTCGGAGACACTGAAAGAGCTGGAAACTTATTTCGCTGTATAAAACAGGTTATAATTTAAAGCTTTCGTCAATACGATATTTGCCATACATTTCTTTTATGGTGCAACATTCGGTATATGCATCGTGTTCAAAAAAGAGAATCTGATGCTTTTCAGCCGCTTCGTCGAGTAAGATTTTTTTTTCTGTCATGGACGTAACCGGATAGGTATCGAAAGCAGATATCCATGAAACCGGTACAGTGGGTGCAATAGGAATCACATCTCCCACATACACATATGTTTTTGATCCTGTATGAATATAGCTCACCAACTGTCCCAATGTATGTCCATTGAAAATCCGTAGTTCTACTTCCGGGCATATCCATTGATTTTCACTTATTAATTTAAGCATGCCCTGTTCCTGTATCGGAATCATATTCTCACTGAAATAGGAATCACCTTCCCGTACATTTGGATTCAGAAAGTTTTTCCATTGTTCTTCACCTACCCAATGTGTGGCATTCGGAAAAGTTAGCTCAACTTCAGTACGGTCTTCATTAAATTGGGTACATCCTCCACAATGATCAAAATGTAAATGAGTCAGTACAACATCTGTAATGTCTGAACAGTGGTAGCCCAGTTGATTCAGTTCAAACTCGAAATTTACCACTCCCTTAAATTCGTAATATTTCAGGTATTCTAATTGTTTGTCACCGGTTCCGGTATCTATCAAAATGCGTTTTTCACCGGTATCAATAAATAGACAACGCATGTTGAGCTGACAAAAATTCTCTTCATCACACGGATAGCGTTTCTGCCAGACACGTTTAGGAACAACTCCAAATATTGCCCCTCCATCGACATGAAAAGATCCTGCTTCTATTTTATGTAGTTTCATTTTAGTTAATTGGTTAATTCGTTATTTGGTTAATTTGCTGTTCAGATTAATAAGTTTGAATTAAAAGAGATTCATCTTTACATCTTTTTATACTATATACACTTTACAAACATTCAATCTTTCTAAACTTTACAAACTTTTTTGTACATTTGTGTTTTAAATAATTTTTGACAAAAATAAGTAAAAACATTCATCATCCTATCATATGCAACGAGTTCATTTTATTGCCATAGGTGGAGCTGCCATGCACAACTTAGCCATTGCAATCAGCAAAAAAGATAATTTTCAGGTAACCGGATCCGACGACGAAATCTTCGAGCCTTCACGTAGTCGACTGAAAGAAAATGGTTTGTTACCCGATAAATTGGGTTGGTTCCCTGAACGAATTTATAAGGGATTGCATGCAGTCATTTTAGGTATGCACGCCACAGCTGATAATCCTGAACTAATTCGTGCAAAAGAATTGGGATTGAAAATATATTCCTTTCCCGAATACCTTTACCAACAGACCCGTAGTAAAACCCGTATAGTGATCGGAGGTAGCCATGGAAAAACAACAACTACCGCAATGATTTTGTTTGTACTAAAACAAATGAAAATTGATGCCGACTATATGGTAGGTGCCCAGATCGAGGGGTTCGACAATATGGTGAAGCTCTCGTACGAATCACGGATTGCTGTTTTTGAAGGAGATGAATATCTGACCTCACCACTGGACCCCCGTCCAAAATTTCATTTATATAAACCTCATATTGCCGTTCTTACCGGTATTGCCTGGGATCACATCAATGTTTTTCCAACATTTGATAATTATGTGGAACAATTCAGAAAATTCGCCGATTTAATGGAAGTACAGGGTCGTCTGATTTACTTTGATGGAGACGAGAATCTAAATGAAATTGCAGAACATTTGCGTCGTGATATAGTACCATTCCCTTACAATACTCCGGAATATGAAGTTAGAGATGGCATAACCTTCCTGATTACAAAATATGGAGACGTGCCTTTGAAAGTTTTTGGCGAACACAATCTTCAAAATATGAATGCGGCACGTTTAGCATGCAGGCAGATAGGAGTGACTGATGAGCAGTTTTATTCAGTTATATCAGAATTTCCCGGTGCCTCGAATCGTCTGCAAAAGATTGCGGAGACAAAGAATTCTATTGCATTCAAAGATTTTGCCCACTCACCTTCAAAATTAAGAGCCACCGTAAAGGCTGTTAAACATCAGTTCCCGGATCGTAAATTGATAGCCTGCATGGAATTGCATACTTTCAGCAGTTTGACCGAAGAATTTTTACCTCAATATTCCGGTTGTATGGATGAAGCTGATGTTGCATTTGTATATTTCAATCCTGATGTGATTCAACACAAACATTTGAAGAATATCGATCCGGAACAGGTAAAACTGGCATTCGGAGGTAAAAACCTGACTGTATTTACCGATTCGGAAGCATTACAAGTAAAACTTAGGGCATTGAATTATAATAACTCTGCATTGCTATTGATGACTTCAGGAAATTTTTCAGGTGTAAACCTGATTGAATTTGCAAACGAACTTCTAAAGAAGGAGTAAGAAGTAAGAGGCGAGAGGTGAGGAATGAGAAATGAGTAAGAAGTTGGTAGCAAGGAGTAATTAGTTTGTTGATAATATCAAGTTGCCAGGCCATACTTTACAATTCAACCATTCATACAATCCCACAGTTAACCAGTTAACCAGTTAACCAATTAACCTTTCAACTAACCACGAATGACTGAAAAACAAAAATTATTAGACAGCCGGTATATGCGTATGGCCAGAATATGGGCTGAAAACTCTTACTGTAAACGTCGGCAGGTAGGTGCATTGCTGGTGAAAAATCAAATGATCATCTCGGATGGTTATAACGGAACACCATCGGGATTTGAAAATAATTGCGAGGATGAAAACAATGTGTCTAAACCATATGTTTTACATGCCGAAGCCAACGCAATCACAAAAGTAGCCCGTTCGCACAACAGCAGTGACAATGCAACCTTATATGTGACGGCTTCTCCTTGCATTGAATGTGCAAAACTGATCATTCAATCGGGAATTAAAAGAGTTGTGTTTGGAGAACAATATCGCATTATGGATGGTGTGGAACTCTTAATGAGAGCAAAAATTGATATTGTCTATCTGGAAAAAGAAACTGAATAAGATCTATTATCATTACATTATTAAGTATTTAAGAACAGGAATAGTTTAATGTCCTGTTTTCTTTTGCTCAAATCAGAACTATCCGGCAAGTTTTATCATCAATAAAAAATCTTTATTATCCGGGGAAAAGTGTAACCTAAATGACAAGGATGAAAATACCTACAATCTTATTCCTGGATTTTCTAAATTCTATTTTTTCTCTATATCTCTTTGATTGATATTTTTAATACAAACAAATTAATCTGACAGAATAAATTCAAGACACTAATATTTTGCGTGATATTTATTTTGTCTTTTATCTTTGTTCTATTGTCTTTGATCTATATAAATACAAAATTATTTTTTTATGAATAAGAAAAATTTATTATTGGTATTGATTGTTTTTCTTGCTGTCATTGGCGGTATTCTTCTTGGAAACTTGCTGTCCCGTCGTGCTAACGGTTTTGGATTCTCGAGAATGTTGACTCACAGTAAAGTTGATGATTTACTTTCCATCATAAATGCCCAGTATGTTGATACCGTAAATGTAAAAGAGCTGACCGAAGAACTCATGACTGATTTGACTTCGAAACTCGATCCTCATACAGTTTATATCCCTGCTTCCGATTTAGCTGATGTGAATAGTGAACTGGAAGGAAGTTTCAGTGGAATTGGCGTTCAGTTTAATATTCAGAATGACACAATTATGATTGTGGCGGTTGTCAGTGGTGGACCCTCTGAAAAGGTCGGCCTTTTAGCCGGTGATCGGATTGTTCAGGTAAATGATTCGTCCTTTGTAGGTAAAAAGATTACCAATGAAAGAGTAATGAAGAAGCTACGGGGGAAAAAGGGAACTAAAGTAAAACTTGGAGTCCGTAGACATGGAACGAAAGAAATATTGCATTATTCTATTACCCGGGGTGAAATTCCTGTAAATACTGTCGATATTGCCTATATGATTCAACCCGGAGTTGGTTTTATAAAAGTAAATAAATTCGGATCGACAACGTATACAGAGTTCCTCAACTCAATAGCTACTCTACGAAGTCATGGAGCAAAAAAATATATCATTGACCTTCGTGAAAACAGTGGTGGGTTCATGGAGCAGGCAGTGAATATGGTGAATGAATTTTTACCCGGAGGGCGTATGATCGTTTATTCAAAAGGTAAAGCTTATCCCCGCTCAGAAGCAAAATCAGATGGAAAAGGAAGTTGTATTAATCAACCTATTGTCGTGTTGATTGACGAATTCTCAGCTTCAGCGAGTGAAATCTTCTCAGGTGCAATACAGGATAATGACCGTGGAATGATTATTGGCCGTCGGTCGTTCGGCAAAGGACTGGTTCAGCAACAACTCAATTTGCCTGATGGTTCCGCTGTGAGACTTACCGTTGCCCGTTATTATACACCATCCGGACGGAGCATTCAAAAACCATATGTAAAAGGAAAAGGTCAGGATTATGAAATGGATATCATGAAACGTTATATGCATGGCGAAATTGACAGCCAGGATAGCATTCATATGAAGAAATCGGTTAAATATAAAACAGTTGGCGGACGAACAGTCTATGGGGGAGGTGGTATTATGCCCGATATTTTTGTTCCGCGCGATACTTCCGAATTTACTCCTTATCTGAACAAAGTAATTAATTACGGTTATTTATATCAGTTTGCATTTCAGTATGTGGATCGTAATCGTGAAAAACTGAAAACATTAAAGACCTGGCAACAGATGGATAGCTATCTTACTGGTCAGAATCTGATACCTTCGTTTGTTGTTTATTCAACATCAAAAGGGGTTGTTGCAAACAAAAGACAGATTGATATCTCAAAACGTTTTTTATTAATGCAGTTAAAAGCTTATATTTCACGAAATATTCTCGGGGATACCGGTTTTTATCCGATGCTGTACAAGGACGATAAAACCGTAAAACGTGCACTTGAAACATTGAATAAAAAATAAACTGAAAAATAGTTCAATATCATCTATCGACCTCTTCAAAATCTTGTTTTGAAAAGGTCGATTGTTTTTTTCTATTGCTTCTAAAATTGTTTTTTTTTATTTCTTACCTTCTATTTTTAAACTTGTTTTTTTTCAACAGGTCAATCTCTGGTACAGAAGTCAATTTAGTTACACGTATTTCGAATACAGGTTCGGTACTTTTCGGTTATCTTTCAGTAAATATTTGGATACATTACGGTGTTATTAAGAATGTTTTTAAGGTGTTATTGCGGTCTAATATTATACCGTAATTGGACTTGATTAACCCCTATATTTATTTTGAAAGTTTATTCGTTATTAAATCTATTGTAACTTTTCTGAAAAAACATATCCGCAAATACAGTTTGTTATAAAAAAAAGAGGAACCGGCAACTGCCAGTTCCTCTTTTCGCGTGGATTGAAATAGGATGTTTCTATTGTTTTATAATCTTATGGATACTTTTTCCCTGAAGAGTATTTACTTCCATTAAGTACACGCCTTTTGTCAGCGATGTAACATCCATTGTGTTGGTGTTACTTTCAGTTTTTACCAAGGAACCCTGCAGGTTGTAAACATTAACACCTTTCACTTCATAAGGTGAAGTGATATAAACAAAACCGGTAGTCTCGGTTGGGAATACGGATATGCTGTTTTGAATGGTTGGAGTTGAAATACCATTTGGTAATGTAACAGGTTGATCAGTAAAGATTAGAAAATCGCTTAATTGAATAGTGATTGGCATAGATGAGTTAGTCACATTGAGTTGTTCTCCTGACAATAAATTATACCATATTCCAGTTTTAGGAAAATCCGGATTCACTGTTATTGACCCTGTACCGGTGAAATTACCTAAAATAACTGTGCTGATTGTACCATTTGTCAAATATATTCTACGTCCATTCGTCCAATCGTTGGAGGTAACCTGCCAATTCCAGCTGGTTGGATTAGAAAATAAATCACTGTACAAATTTCTGAAATTCATCACTTTTGAATAAACATCATGTAACGCCAACCGGCTTGAATTTGTCAGATAATCCCACCGGGCAGGATTCGGAGAAGTATTATTTGTCCCATCAGTATTTTTAGTTGGATAAGTATACCCCATTTCACCGAACTCCCACATCATTCTGGGCCCTGGATTCAGAAAAATAAAAGGCGTAATGACAGATAACTGTTTCATAGCACTTACGGTATCTTTAATTAATGGTTGTCCGTATGTGACAGCTTTGTATGCCATTCTTTCTTCATCATGACTCTCGGCATAACCAACCCGGTTTGTACCTACTATTCCGGAGAAATCACTATTGCTTGAATAACCCATGGCAGCCTGTTGATAGGAGCCTGACATGTTTCTCCACAACATGGTTCCCTGATAGGCAGCAAGGGCATCTTCTTCGTCTGTATTGCAGAAATGTTCTAAAATGGTATAGCCATTTGGATTCACCGCTTTGATGGCATCGGAGTATTCTTTTATATAACCAATACGAGCAGCATCGTAATTAGATACTGTTGTGGTTGTACTCTGAGTTTGTGTAAAACCTTTACTCAAGTCAAAACGAAATCCATCTGCTTTAAATTCCGTGAGCCAGAATTGCAATGAACGTTTTAGCCAGGTGCGGACAAAAGAACGACTATGGTTTAGATCATTCCCCACACTGTATGGGTGAGGAGCTACCGGATTATAATACGGATTGGTGGCAAGAGGTCTGTTGTTCGCTGCATCCCAGTATACCATGCAATAGGGGCTTAATCCCCATGTGTGATTAAATACAATATCAAGAATTACTGCGATTCCCCTTTTATGACATTCATCAATAAATTGTTGGTAATCCAGCTTCGTACCATAGGCTTTATCTGTTGCAAAATAAAAGTTTGGATTATAGCCCCAACTGTTATTGCCATCAAATTCCATGATAGGCATTAATTCAATAGCATTTATGCCCAGTGATTTTATATAATCCAGCTTTTGGATAGCAGCCTGTACTGACCCTTGAGGAGTGAAATCACGTAGGAGCATTTCATATATCATCAATTTATTCTGTGCAGGAGGAGTGAAGTTTGTTGTTTGCCATTGATATTTTGTAGGATTAATTTGAAAACATGAAAGTATACCACTAGTTAGAGCTGAAGGATAAACTTTTAGATTTGGATAAATCGGGTAGGTTTGATTAATATACCGGTCATTATTCGGATCTAGGATTTTTTCGCAATACGGATCGCCTACTCTGACAGGACTCGTTGCTGTCAAGCCATCCACATAATATTGATATGCGTATTCTTTGTTTGGATCCAATCCACTTAGTGTTAACCAGTAAAAGTTAGAATTAAACCCATAAGTCGAATTCTCCAGTTGGACATTCATCATGTATTTATTATCCAGTTGAAAGTTGTTAAAGTCACCGAGTAAAAAGACTTCTGTTGATGTTGATACAGGCATTCCACGGATTAATGAAAAACATAAAGTAACTGTCCCATCAGCATTAATTGTTAACCCTTCTTTAAGACCTGCTGGGCGTGCTAAAACGACCTGTGGTTTTGCAACACATACGTATGCAGTATCATTTTTTGTCGATCCGTTTGAAGTACCTTGAGCTATGATGTAATAACTGTCGGCTGTACTGAATGTATAAGTTGTAGACAGAGTATTCACTCCTGTTCCTGTTTTAACAGGGGTTGTACCGGTTATATTTGAAGTGCCGGTACTTCCTATAAACAAGCTAATATTACACGATTGTGAGCCATTTGAAGCATTCGCCGTAATGGTTGAAGCGGTGCCCTGAGGGATCAACGAATTTGTTGCAGGAGTAGCTAATTTGACATTAAGTCCAGGCTGAAAGACCGGAATATAAAGATTACTACTTTGAAGTGAGCCATCTGCAGTCCTCACCACAAACGCTAATTGAGTTACTGTGGTACCTGCAGTCAGACTATAATAGGTATTTATATCCTGCATCGTTAAGGTCCATTTTGTAGTTGTTCCGACTTGGGTAAGTGTATTTGCAGCAGTATTTGCAGATGCAGTGTTTGTTCCGTCTGGCCAGGGTGTAACTACATTTTTCCAATCAGAATTACCGGTACTTGTAGTGGTAATCACTCCAGTATGAACGTACAAGGGACCTGCATTGCCATTAAGTGCGGTAATAAATGAATCATCAAAAGTGACTGTAATTGCAGTACCTGCTTGTTGAACAACAATTGAAGGGCTTGTAGTAACAACTTGCGCTGACAGGTAGTTGACTAATAACAGCGAAATGAATAAAATTAGAGTTTTTTTCATAATAGAAGAGCTCTTAATTTAAATGAAATAGAGTATGAATCGATTATAAGCTATTGAAAAAGTAAAATAGGGGGGTAACTATAAATTTAGATATATGTAAAGAAAAAAATAATTTCACGGGTTTGGAATAAACCCGCGAAATTTGATATTTGATTTTTAAATATAAAATAAGAGTTCTGACCCAATAAGTCAGAACTCTTATTTTATTAATGTTTGATAAAATAATAGCAATTGTCAATATCGTTAAAGATCGCAGTGTATGTTCCTGAAACTATCGGAATATTTGGACCTCCATTTGATCCTAAACCAATAGGGAAAGTTGTATCTCCCCAACTGTTAGCCCAGTTATTGTTGTTAAACTTAATTCCACCTGCTGCAGTAATTGTTACTGTCGCATACCATTGATGGTTGTTTGTGGTCCCAAAAGCTGAACATGGGTTAAGTGTTGCAGACCAACCATTAAAGTCGCCAGACATAGCCATTAATGTATAGGATTTTGCTGGGGCTGTTGTTGATACAATTGAGAGTATATTTGTAACGGAGTTTAACGTAATAGTATAATATCCATCGGCCGGAACTTTTAAATTCTTTGAGCTAGAACTGCTGAAAACCAAACTGTTGATGCCATCAGCACCACTGTTTCCCCACTGAACATTCCATGTGCCCATATCGCTGGCTTTACCACTGACAATTTTGAATGATTTATCAGCTTGAAAATAGCCTGTATAAGAAAAAATACCATCGCCGGCACTAGTGTATACCTTCCCGGATACCACACTTAAAGGAAACATTGAAGCACCTATACCCGCTGCCGAATAGTTCCATGCTCCATCTCCTAAACCAATGATAAACCAAAGATTAGGATTTACCGAGGAATATGCTTTAAGAGAGGCCAATGGTTTAATTTTGATAGTTTTAATATTTGAATAAAGTGGTTTTAAATTAGCGCCAATTGTTGCCATAATACGCACATCATAGCTCGATTTAACACCAATTGGAGCATTTAAGCCTGTAGCATTTGTTATTAAATTATAGATCTGAACTACAGTCACTGCCAGTGTATCTGATGTGGCATTCGTAAGGATTTGAGCATTAGCGAAATTATTGCCGGCTTTATCAATTTGGAGGCTATAGGTGATTGTTGTATTCACACCATATTTTGCGGCGGTGCCTGTAAATCTTTCAGCAATACCAGTGCTATCCAGACTCAGGATGTAGGCTGCAGTGTCTTTATTGTACGCAGTAGTATTCATGCTCGGACTATTCAAAACCGGTGCAGCAGGATTTGCTGTAATCATCAATTTTGCGTCGTCAGCACAAGCTGCTAATATTAGCCCTGCAAGTAACGTTATAAATATTTTTAGATTTTTCATACGATTGTTTTTAATTTGTTTTTTTTATGAATGTTCTGTTATTTGACAATCAAACAGCTCTTGTTTAATACCCAGTGTTTTGTTTCAAATTAGGGTTGGCATTCATATCAGCTTTTGGAATCGGATAGTAGTTGCGGAAATTATCAACACCTTTTCCGGCTTTTACGCCACCTTTCCATTGCCATGTATAGTTTGAATCAGCAATTTTACCAAAACGAACCAGGTCTGTACGACGAATAGCTTCAGAGAATAATTCACGGGCTCGTTCTTCGAGAATGAAAGGCAACGTTAACTCACTGGTAGTAATTTGTCCATTTCCCAGTGTAAAAGCACGATCTCTCAACGCATTTACATAAGTAAGTGCTTGTGAAGTTGATCCCCCGGTTCCCCCGCGAAGTACTGCTTCAGCATACATTAAATAGACATCTCCTAATCGTAAAAGCGGAAAGTCTGTGTCTGGAAATGAAGGTAGTGGATTTGGTGTAACGCCTGCACTGTTCTTTTCGCTGTATTTCAACAATGGTGTACCCTCTTTGTATTGTGAATTGTCATCAATGCTTGGATGTGAAAAACCGGTGTATAGCATAGCATATCTTGAATCGTCACCAATTGAATATCCTGCGCCACTTGGTGGGTTAAAACGAGCTGCAAATTCCTGAGTTGCCCTGTTTCCTCCCCATCCTCCGGGAGATGCAACTAGTGCTTGATTATCGCTGTTAACCATAGACGACATCAAGAACATCATACCACCCCATGAGGTTATTCTTGTTCCATCAAATACAATCGGGAAAATTATTTCTTTTGAATTATAATTATCAGATACAAATAGATTCTGATATGTTGGCTCCAGTTGATATCCGGCGGTTATTACATTAGAACAATTGGTGATACATGATGTATAATACTTCGAATCAGAAGTTCCCAGATAAACATTTGCATTCAAATATAACCTTGCCAATAAAGCCCAGGCAGCAGCTTTGTTTGCATGTCCGTATTTAGTGGCGCTGAACCCAACTGATGGGCTGATCAAATCTGTTTGACAAGCTGTCAACTCACTTTCAATATAACTGAAAATCTGTTGTGAAGTTCCATAAGGGGGAGGTGTTGCCGTTCCCAGTGGACTTTCATCGTTGACTAACGGACCGTTTCTGTACATATCCAAGACATTGAAATAAGCTAATGCACGTACAAATCTGGCTTCTGCTCTGAACTGTTTGATAGAATCATTCAAAGTTGAAGATACTTTACGGGCGGTCAATTTCGCAGCTGTAGTTTCTTGTAAGAATGCTGTTGAAATACTTATTTGATAATATAACCTTTCATAAAATGCTTCAATAAAAATGTCAGATGATGTCCAGTTTAATGAATGGAAGTTCTGAATGGTTTGATCATTCCAGCAACACATTGCTTCATCGGTCGGTAACTCCTGGAGATTCCACAATGGTCGTAAATATCCGGCCTGGCTTCCTCCGTCATAACCTGTGATATCAACATTGGCATCGCCACCCTGAAGGCCGCCGGTCGCGAACCCGGCATACAATTTTGCCAGATATTGAACATAAGGAGTCGAAGTGTTTGTAAACGTAACACCCGAAGTTGTTACTGTTTTATCGAGCGGAGTTACATCCAAGTCGTTTGTACATGAATTGAAAGTAATCGTTGCAACAGCAACCACTGCTAAAATTGTTGTTATTCTATATTTTTTCATTGTATACTACTTTTTAAAAATTAAGTCTTAAGCCTAACAAGAATGTTTGTGGACGAGGATAGACATTGTTATCAATACCTCCATCTACTTCAGGATCTAATCCTTTATAGTTGGTTATAGTGAATACATTTTGTACAGTTCCATAAATACTACCGGTTATTTTTGGAGTAAATAATTTATTGAAGTTATATCCTAATGTCACATTGTCCATTTTCAGGAAAGAAGCATTTTGAATATAATAATCGGAAAAGTATTGTGCGTTTTTAAATCCGGTCGTTAATCCTGATGCAATAATGTTTTTCAAATAGCCGGAAGTATCATACGAATTATTTTCGAATTCTTTACTGGACTGTGCATTGTTATAATTGTAATTTCCAATACTCGAGCGTAAAGAGAAATTCAGGAATAAATTTTTATAAGTCATTCTTGAAGATAATCCCATAATGTAGTCAGGAGTAGAACTGTGATCAATATACATATTGTCAGTTGTTCCCGCTATTGTCGCATAAGATCCTTCTATTGGTTTCCCGTTGGCATCATAAACTTGTTTGTAAACATAATATGAATTTACAGCAGATCCAACTTTATTCATATAAATCTTATTCCCGGTAGCTCCACTGATTCCACCACCTGCTACTCCATAATCTGCATTTGTAGCACGGTTAAGTTTGGTAATCTCATTATGATTGTAACTGATATTGTAGTTTAAATCCCATTTGAAATTACTCGTGTGAACAGGCATTCCGCCAATTGTTAGTTCCCAACCTGTGTTTTCAAGGCTCCCAATATTTGTCAGTAACATATTGGTGAAATTTGATCCGGCAGGAATTGGAATGATATTTAATAAATTGTCGGTAACTCGTTTATAGACATCTACGCTGGCAGTTAAACGGTTGTTAAAGGCTCCCATATCCAATCCTACATTATAGGTAGTTGTGGTTTCCCATTTCAATCCGACATTATAACCATCGGGACGTAATAAATGATAATATGAATTTCCAAATTGATACATAGCATCATTGTAATTGCTGGCCGTATAAGTAGGAATGTAAGTATAATAACTGTTGCCGGTTGTAATAGTTGGAGTTACATTTTGCTGACCGGTAATCCCATACCCTAATCTTAATTTTAAATCACTCAGCCAATTTACATCTTTCAGGAAATCTTCTTCTTTGATTTTCCAGGCTAAAGCTGCCGATGGAAACAGTCCCCATCGATTACTTGGGTCAAAACGAGAAGAACCATCATTACGCATTGTTATTGTTAACAGGTATTTTTCCATTAAAGTATAATTCAAACGACCGTAGAAAGAGATCAGGAATAGTTCGTAAGGATTATATTTTCTTGGGACATTCGCAATATTGTCAGTATAATTGGTTTCACTCCAATTTGTTTGATAGAAATGTTGGTAAGAATAACCACCCATGACATCGATTGAATGAATACCCCATTTCTTAGTATAATTCAGATAAAATTCCATCAACGTGTTGGTTTTATACTGATAATAAGGATCATATTCACCGGCTCCATTCTTTTTAGAACCCCATACATAGGATATCGGAGAATTCTTATTAATGGTTTTCGAACCATTTGATTCAGAGAGGTCATAAGCTACATTTAAATGAGCTTTTAAATCGGGTAATCCATGTACAGTATAATCAAATTGTAAATTACCCATACTTTGCGACACTTTAGAAATATCCGTTTTTTCTGTCAGAACAGACAATGGATTTGCAGTTCCTAAAGATAGAGGTTTACCATCTGTACCCAGCCACATGCTATACCCGTTGCCGTATGTGCTTTTTGTTGTATAACCACTTTGTGTCGGATCATATTCAAGAGCTGCACCTATTGCACCTACATCCGCAAAACGATTCTTGGAATAAGTGCCTTTTAAATTGAGGTTGACTTTTAAATGATCATCTAAGAATGATGGATTTAAATTTATTGCACCAGTTAAACGCTGGAAGTAAGATGTTTTCAATACTCCAATTTGGTCGGTATAACCCACAGAAACCCGATATGGTAATTTTCCGGTATAACCCGATACACTTACATTATGATCTTGACTTGTTACGGTTTGATAAATCTGATCTTGCCAGTTTGTATTACTTGTTCCCAGTAACTTGGCTTGAACTGAAGATGCTCCCCAGTAAGATTTAATAAAGTTGGTGTATTGACTGGCTGATAAAACATCCATTGTTTTACTAATACGGCTTACAGATGCATTCCCATCGTAACTCACTGAAAATTTATTTCTCAGCGTACCTTTTTTAGTAGTGATAAGAATAACCCCGTTAGAGGCACGAGAACCATAAATGGCTGTTGCAGATGCATCTTTCAACACTGTAAAAGTTTCAATGTCCTGAGGATTGATGGAAGAAAGTGGAGATTGTAATCCATTGACTGTTGTCCCATCAATTGGGATTCCATCGATAATATAAAGAGGGTCGTTGCTGGCATTTAAAGACGAACCTCCACGAATACGTACTGTAGCACCTGCACCTGGAGCACCTCCCGTAGTTGTAATGCTTACACCAGCCATTTTACCAGCCAGCATGTCTGTAAAAGTAGTTGTCAGACCTTTATTGGTTTTGTCGGCACTAATTGCAATAACCGATCCGGTAAGGTCATTCTTCTTGACCGAACCATACCCAATAGCTACTACTTCCCCTAAGGCAATAGCATCTTCTTTTAATTGAATAACCAGTGAGGTTTTTCCTGAAACAGGAACTTCTTCGGTAACATAGCCAAGATACCTGACGATCAGTGTAGCGTTTGAAGCAACGGAGAGTGTGAATGTTCCTTCAAAATTTGTAATAACACCATTGTTAGTACCTTTTTCTAAAATACTTGCCCCAAGGATGGCTTCCCCGGTTTTAGCATCTTTCACGATCCCGGAAACTGACATTTGTTGAGCATTGGCTGTCATGCCAAGTGCAAACATCGCTAAAACAGCAACAAATGCACGCATTTTGTGCTTAAAGTGATTGTACTTCATGCATTAAGTTTTTTTAAGGTTGAAACTTGTAATTAATTGTCATAAAAAATGAATAAAACTCATTTTTTT
>Ga0302272_1000261_pt1 | contig 24680 bp, 22 predicted proteins | sample III_Bog_N1_2_FD_198772 | JGI IMG/M metagenome (GOLD analysis project Ga0302272, IMG submission 198772) | Peat permafrost microbial communities from Stordalen Mire near Abisko, Sweden - III_Bog_N1_2 | ecosystem: Environmental > Terrestrial > Soil > Wetlands > Peat | place: Sweden: Abisko...
TTGATGAAGAAGGATATATAGATACTTTTTCGTTCCACTTTACTTTTGATTTCACCAAATTGTAAAGTGCGGCTATTTTTTGTGCATCGGTTAATGCAGAGGAAGAAATGGCCTTGGTTTCATCTTTCAACAAACCCGATTGCTTCATTTTTCCACCAAAATCACTGTCTTCCATCATTTGTTTTTCTACATCTATCCATGTATAAGAAAATGATTTGTACAAAACACCCGGTACCTGCACACCAGATAGTTCATAAGAAACTGATGAGTAATAATCACTCATATAGGATACAAATTTGTCTTTTTTCAATGCAGGCAAGTTTTTTGCTCTCATAAAGATATGATTACACGTGCATGTAAGAGTGTTACCACTAAATAAAAAAGTTTGATTTTCCGATTCTCTTACAGTTTCTATAGGATTGTATCCACGCGTATTTATATGAAACGTGTAATATTCAGGGATTAGCACATCATATATGCTTTGTACAACCGGAATATTGCGCTGAAAACGCCATGATTTAATTTGACTTTCAAAATCAGAAACGACTGTGTATTTATATTCAATAAGCGTACCTGCTTTTACATTGGGCAAAGCAAATTTTTGGATAAACTTTTTACCTTCAAGGTTTTCTGTAAAAATAAATTCTTTTTTCAAACGGGTTTTTTCCACTTTACCATTCACATAATTATAGGAGTAACCGTCAACTCCCTGCACGTATTCCCTGCTATTAAGACCATAATCCTTGTACGGAATTTCTACATTAGCATATTCGGTACCTTCGGTTTTTAGAATCTTGATTTTTACGTAAATCTCAAAGCAAACCTGAAATCCGCCATTTACCTGATAATAAGTATATCCTTTTTCGTACAAAACTACTGCCGAAGCACTTGTATCAGCAGCAAATGAGGTCATTTTGACTTCATCGTCTGTCACTTTACCAAATTTATTATTATCCTTATCGGCGGAATACACAGTTGTAAACATACAACACGCAAGAAACAACAGAACATTTTTCATAACAGATAGGTTAAATGGTGAATAGATTTACTAAGCATTCGTTAGGTGTATTTTTCCTAACTACATGCTAAATGACTAATAGTAGAGTTGAAATTAATATCATTTTTTTATTAATAATTTACTTGCATTTTTTCAAAATGGTTAGAAAACAAATAGTTAACTCACTTTTCAATTGATGTTTAATCTAACAGATAAGAGTGCCTAAATATACGTTTTTTTTTATATTTTCTGCTGTGCAACTAAAAAAAGATACAATATTAGGTGAAATAAAATAGATATAAATGTTGATTGTTTTAAATAATTGGAAATGAAGATATTAAAAAAAGCACTTCAATTAACTTGAAGTGCCTTCGAATTAGTATTAAAGAGATCTTGTTATAATCGTTGCATGGTTTGTTGCACCATTTTTACTTTCCAGGAGGAAAAATCACCAGCAATAATATGATTTCGGGCTTCGCCAACCAACCAAAGATAGAATGCAAGATTGTGTATCGAAGCTATTTGCATTGATAAAAACTCCTGACTATGAAACAAATGGCGGAGATATGCTTTTGAATAGAAAGAATCGACATACGACGTTCCATCAGGGTCAATTGGTGTAAAATCGTCTTTCCATTTCTCATTTTTCATGTTCATTATACCGTTACGAGTAAACAACATTCCATTGCGTCCGTTTCGGGTAGGCATCACGCAATCAAACATGTCCACACCGCGTTCGATGCCTTCGAGAATGTTAGCAGGAGTACCCACTCCCATCAGGTAACGTGGCCGATCTTTGGGTAAAATCTCATTCACCACTTCAATCATTTCATACATTTTTTCGGTTGGTTCACCCACGGCAAGGCCTCCAATGGCATTTCCTTCACGATTTTGCGAAGCAATAAACTCTGCCGACTGTCGTCTCAACTCAGGATACACACACCCTTGAACAATAGGAAAATACGTTTGCAAATAGCCATATTTTGGTTCTGTTTCATCAAAATGTTGCAAGCCGCGCGCCAACCAACGATGCGTAAGCTCCATTGATTTTTTGGCATAATCATAATCAGCTGTTCCGGGGGTACATTCATCGAAAGCCATTATAATGTCTGCTCCTATAATTCGCTGAATATCCACCACATTTTCGGGCGTAAACAGGTGTCTTGAACCGTCAATGTGCGAACGAAAATGAGCACCATCCTCTTTCAGTTTTCGATTTTCGGATAGAGAAAACACCTGATATCCACCACTATCAGTTAAAATGGGCTTATCCCAACCATTAAACTTATGTAATCCTCCTGCACGTTCAATAATATCCAAACCCGGTCGCAGGTACAAATGATAGGTATTGCCCAAAATAATCTGTGCTTTGATATCATCTTTAAGCTCACGCTGATGCACTGCTTTGACAGTACCGGCAGTGCCAACCGGCATGAAGATTGGTGTCTCAATTACACCATGATCAGTGGTTATACGCCCTGCGCGGGCATTAGTTTTTGGGTCGGTATGTTGTAATTCAAATTGCATTCGTAGAGACGTAAAATTTTGCGTATTAATAAATTAAATGGATAAACAAAGCATTTCATTATCACTCTGCGGTTGAAAGTCTTTTAAAATGACTTCCTCAATAGTATTAATTTTCACTTTTTCATAAGGTGCCGAAACTCGTACATAGTTTTCTGTAAAACCATGCATCATATCACCTTTCTTGGCTGATTCCCACAACACTCCAGCGGTCTTTCCAATCTGACTTTCATAAAAAACCCGTGTTATACGTTCCGAAAGCTCGTGTAAGCGCTCGCTTCGTTGCTTACGCACGTGCATAGGCACCACGTAGTCAATTTCTAAAGCCTGTGTCCCCGGGCGCTCAGAATAAGTAAACACATGCAATTGCGAAATAGGCAAGCTTTCGATAAACTGAAAAGCATCTTCGAAATACGCATCCGTTTCGCCGCGTACACCTACAATTACATCCACACCAATGAATGCATCGGGCATAATTTGCTTAATTGCAGCTATTCTTTCAGCAAACAGTTCACGGCAATAACGGCGTTGCATCAGACCCAATACCTCATTACTGCCCGATTGAAGCGGAATATGAAAGTGGGGCACAAAATGGCGAGATTTGGCTGCGAAGACTATCATTTCGTCAGTCAATAGATTTGGTTCGATACTGCTAATTCTATATCTTTCAATATTTTGTACATTATCCAACGATTTTATCAAGTCAAAAAAACTTTCGCCGGTCGATTTGCCAAAATCGCCAATATTTATACCCGAAAGCACAATTTCTTTAGCACCTTCGGCTACCGCTTGTTCTGCAATTTTTACCGTATCGCCAATCGTGCCATTGCGACTTTTGCCACGTGCCATTGGGATGGTGCAATAGCTGCAATGATAGTCGCATCCATCCTGCACTTTCAGGAAAAAGCGGGTACGATCATCGTGAGAACACGATGGATGGAAGGTTTTTACATCCTCAATCTGAATTGAGTGTACCTCTCCCCTGCCCCTTTTTTCCAAATTATTTAAGAAATTGATTATATCAAATTTTTCATTGGCACCAAGCACCAAATCCACTCCTTCAATATTGGCAATATCTTCGGGCTTAAGCTGTGCGTAACAACCTGTTACCACCACAAATGCATCAGGATGATTGCGCACCATTTTATGAATAGCCTGACGGCATTTCTTGTCCGCAATTTCGGTGACGGAACAGGTATTTATAACGCAAATATCGGCCTGCTCGCCTGCCCTTATTTTTCTGAAACCGGCTTCCGACAAGGTTTTGCCAATAGCTGATGTTTCCGAAAAATTGAGCCGACAACCTAATGTCATGTAGGCAGCCTTTTTATCTATAAATTGAGTTGTATCTATCATTCAAAGTAATAATTGACAATTGATTAAGAGAATCTAAAACACGTTTTTCAAGTTCACTTCATTAAAGGGGTTCTTACCTTCAGAGGTGTACAAATAGGTGAGATTTTCTTTGTAAATTTCTTCCACTTTGCCTCTTACCACTTTCATTGTACTATTCACCATGTGGTTTTGTTCAGTAAAAGGTTCTGCAAGCACTGTAAAAGTTGCAGGTAACCAACGTTCAGGAAACATGCCTACATGGATACCGCCAAGTTTAAACTTATTTATTTCATTTACAATTAATTGAACAGCTTCTATTTTCCCAGCTTCCGAATCCACTGAGTGCTTTATATGTCGTTTTATTGCATCGCGGTTAGGCACTATTAATGCTACAGTGTAGGGATCCTGATTGTTGTGCAATACTATCTGGTCGATATGATGCGTCATCGAAACCAGAGCTTCTTCAATGCCTTCGGGGCTGTATTTCTCACCATCACTGCCAATTAGCAAACTTTTAAATCGTCCTAACACATAAAGAAATCCATCTTCACTCATGTATCCCATATCACCTGTGTGTAGCCATCCGTCTTTCACCGTTTCGGCTGTAGAAACCGGATTCTTCCAGTAACCCGCCATTACGTTTTCACCACGAACAACAATTTCACCTTTTTGTCCTACAGGGAGCATATTGCCTTCTGTATCTAATATTTTAATATCCAATGGTTTGACCAAAATACCTGAGGAACCGAATTTGTGTTTTAGTGGTACATTTGAAGAGATAATCGGTGTGGCTTCTGAAAGACCGTAACCCTGAAACATTGGAATGCCAATGGCATAGTAAAATTGTTGTAAGTCTTTGTCTAACAATGCTCCACCTCCCACAAAAAATTGTAAGTTTCCACCAAAACTTTCACGTAATTTGGAAAACAGAATTTTATCGAATAAATTAACAAGAGGCTTAAGTATTATTCTCCACCCGGCACCTTTGTTCCATCCTTCCTGATTGTAGGCATAAGCCACTTTCAAGGCTAAATGAAACATCCGATTCAGGCTTTTTCCCTGAGTCCGAACACCATTTTCAATGTTCTTGCGAAAGTTTTTGGCTAAGGCAGGCACGCTCAAAATAAGTTGTGGCTTTATTTCCTTGATATTGAGCGGAATATTCTTCAATGTCTCTAATTGAGTTTTACCCACCTGCACAGTAGCTACGCCTGCTCCACATTTCATAAATATATAGAAACCAACTACATGAGCAAAACAATGGTCAAGAGGAAGAATAACCAGCGTACGCCATGTTTCGGGAATGGTTAACAACGTCAATGCCTGCTCCACATTTGCCGTATAATTGCGATGAGTAAGCATCACACCCTTTGGTTCGGCTGTTGTACCTGAAGTATAAGTAATAGTAGCTATATCATTATTTTTTAATGAATTAGCAATACTCAAAAAATTATTTAGTGGCGTGATTTTCAAGTATTCTTCTCCCATTTTCATTATCTCGGTTAAAGAAATTTCTTTGGTTTGATACTCGGGGAGTTCATCAAAAACAATAATGTATTTAATCTTAGTCAGTTGAGTTATTATGGCATGAATTTTATGCAATTGATTGGACGAAACCATAATATATTGAACATCGGCATGTTGCAACCGGAAAAGCAACTCATTACTCTCTTCTAATTTGATTGATAGTGGCACATTGACAGCTCCCGCATAAAACATGGCTAACTCTCCCATTATCCACCAGTTACGCCCTTCGGAAAGTAGTGCTATTTTATCGTTTTTTTGCACGCCTAATGCCCTTAATCCAGCGCCTAAACAATAAACCTGTTCCCTGGTTTGACGATAAGTGGTTTCCTGATAATGACTTCCTGTTTTTTCAAATAAAAAAGTCCGTTCCGAAAAACTGTCAACTGCATCTTCAAAAAGATGTATTAGAGTTTTATCCATATTAAATTCTAATCTGCTTATATTATGGTATTTAAATTTATTTGCTTTGAGGAGTAGCTATCAACACGCGATCTGTAGAAACAGAATCAAGAATAGGAATCTTACGTGCATATTTTAATATTTCGGGATGTTGTTCTATAAATCTTAGAGTTGCATTGTAGCCTGCAAAATAAATATCTTTATAGCGCTTAAAGCTAAAAGAGTCAATTTTTTTATCCAATCTTATGTCTATCAAATAATTACACATTTCTTTGCCCTCTTTAGCATTATTTGCAAGCACCACTTTGATTGAAGCATTTAAGACATTAAATATGTTTTTTATAGGCATGTGGGGATCAAAAGTATCCACATTCACACCAATCACCACATCACACAAAGGGCGAATAGGTTGAGAGGGAACGTTATTCAAAATTCCACCATCGACATAATTAACTGAATCAATGATTACTGTATCAAATACACCTGGAATAGATGCTGACGCGGCAACACATTCGCCCAGGCGTGCTCCATGTCCGAAATAAACAGCTTTTGCATGGCTTAAATCGGTTGCACATACAAAAAGACGCTTTGGCAAACTATCAAAATTGTCATTCGGTATGTATTTTTTGAGTACCTGACGCAGTGCATTGTGATTGGAAAGGCCTGTCCTTGAACCATGTGGCACCACTTTTATCAATCTACCCTTCTTATACATCTTTTCATTTTGAGTCATAAGCAAAATATTCTGAGGTGAAAAACCTGCTGCATAAAATGACCCAATTACGGCTCCCATACTTGTACCCGACACAAATTGAGGGTAAATACCATGCTCTTCCAAAGCTTGTAATGCACCAATATGGGCAAAACCCATTGCACCACCGCCACTCAGACACACTCCTATTTTGGGTTCCTGCGCCGCTGCCGGGAGCAATATTGGAACCCCAATCAACCACAAACAAAGAAAAATATATAGCTTTTTCATCTTCTACAAATTTAAGAAATGTCATTTACTTGCCTCTAAATCACCATTTTTATACAAATGACTCAAGACAAACCGAAGTTCACCAAAACTGATTTCACGGTTCAATGCGTCGTAAGCAGGTGTTAAATTTTGAGACTCAGCTGTACGGAAATAGTCAACGGCACGTTTAATTTTCTCTTCGGACATTAAACTTTCAATTTCTATTTTGCCTTCCTGCAAATAGCGCGCCAAATGACTCTCAATGGTAGTTACATTTAAACCTCTCTCTCTTGCTATGTCCTGAATCGATAATCCATTGGAAAACAGCTCAAAACTTTTTTCAAAAGTTGTCTGCTTTTTTTCCACCGGTTCCTCTTCGGTGTTAATAGCCAGACCCTTTTCCATCAAATATTCCAACACAATTTCAAGCAATTCATCACCAAACTGTCGCACACGCTTTGCTCCAAATCCTTTCACCGCAGCTAAAGCTTTCTTATTTGTCGGCAAGTTTGCTGTAATTTCGTCAAGCGATTTCTGACGCAATACTTCATAAGGTTCCACATTCAGTTCGGTAGCAGTAGCATTACGCCACGAACGCAATTTAAGCATTAATTCGGGATGTGGTGAAGATATTCTTGCTGACTGTTTCTCAAGTGTTTTTGAGGGTTGTTGAGCTGCCGAAATGACTGTTTTAGCACGTACTGACAAATATCGCGAAAGCTCAAAACCATTTATGCATGCATCCAGACAAGCTTTTTTCAAAAATGCCTTTTCCAATAATCGCTCAATATTCTCTTTTATGCTCTTTTTTATTGTTTTGTTATCTGTCTCAAATGTAATCATTTCTACCTGATCGATCAATACAAGCTTCAGTTTATCGCCGAAAAACGCTGCTGCCTTACGGATTCGTTCCTGAAGAGGCTGATTGGTTGCCACATCGCCATTTTTAGCAATCAATTCGTTGAGTTGTCCGTGAAATTTAATGCCTATTTCCACAATCTCTTCATTGACAGCATCTTTTACAGAGCGAATGGATGTGGCAATATTGCCGGACAAAACCTGTTCGTGTTCTTTAGTACGATAAATCACCTCAATAATCGCTTTGTGCAAAGGAGTAAAGTCGAATAAATCAAGAAGCAAGTCCTGCATATAATATTGCTGGGCAATCATCAGACTTTCGGGTGTAGGCGCATTTTCTGTTTGTAGTTTTGTAAATTGCTCAATTTCAGAACTATTTACCAAACTACTTTGTTGCACCTGCGTGCTCAACACCAACCCTTCCAACGTGCGACAACGACTTAGAGCCACATAAACCTGCCCGTGTGCAAACGCGGCACGTGCGTCAATCACTACGCGATCGAAAGTGAGCCCCTGACTCTTGTGAATGGTAATAGCCCACGCCAGTTTAAGGGGGTATTGTTCAAAAGTACCAATCACATTTTCCACAATTTCCTGGGTTTTCTCGTCGATGGTGTATTGCATATTGTTCCACTCCATCGGACGCACAGTCAGAATGCGGTTTTCGCCTTCACCTTGCACATAAATCACATCGTCTTCAATATTGGTTATCACACCAATTTTGCCATTGTAGAAAGCCTTTTCAGGCGATGAATCGTTTTTGAGAAACATCACCCTTGAACCTATTTTGAGTTCCAGTTTATCGTCAGTCGGATAAGCCGATTCAGGAAAATCGCCCGTAACCTTTGCTTTGAAGAAATAAGAGTCATTTTTCAACGCTTTTAATCTTGCCTCGTTGACCTTTTGCGACTGATAGTTATGCGTAGTCAACATAATGTAATCATCCGACTCAAAGCCCGGAATGGTACGCTGTTTCAACAAATCAAACATCTCCGGTGAAAGATGATTGTCGCGGACAGCATTGAGCAAATCAATAAAACGACGGTCACTCTGGCGATAGATATGTTGCAGTTCAATAGTCACAAAGCGGGTACTTCTTAAAGCTCTGCTTCCATAAAAAAAATAGGTGTCATAATAGTTTTTCAGCACATCGGCATCCGCTTCCTGCACCACAGGAGGCAACTGTTGCAAATCGCCAATCATCAGCAATTGAACACCGCCAAAGGGTTTATTACGGTTTCTATAACGACGCAATACCTCGTCCACCGCATCGAGAATATCGGCACGCACCATACTTATTTCGTCAATCACCAGCAAATCCAGACTACGGATAATATCGATTTTGATGCGCGAAAAACGATGAAACTGATTCGATTCGCTTTCTACACGAGCTTCTTTTGGAATAAACGGTGCGAATGGCAGCGAAAAGAATGAGTGAATAGTCACACCTTCCGCATTAATTGCCGCCACGCCGGTAGGTGCTACCACAATCATTCGCTTGGGAGACAGCTCTCTGAGCTTTTTCAAAAACGTGGTTTTACCCGTTCCCGCCTTTCCGGTCAGAAACAGGTGCTGGTCGGTGCATTGTACATATTGAAATGCCAATTCGGCCTGCGCATTATTTGAAAAAGAAGGTGTGGACATCGTAATTAATAATTAAAAATTGATAATTGACAATTTAAATCCGATAGTTTCTGTGCAACCTAGATAACTTCTCTACCCTATCACTTTATTTTTAGGTACTGTGGCTACAAACTCTTTTAAATAAAAAGGTTCAAAATAGGCTACATTCACAAAATTACCTGTGTTGAAGGCTTCTTGAGCCAGAGGAATCATGTGGATGGCTTTTGGCACAATATCATCTATAAAAGTAGCATTTGAATGAGTGATGCAAGTACGGCATTTATCAGCGCCATTACCAAAGAAAAGCACTTTGTGCCAATCAAGTATCTCATTATAAGATGTTTCATCTACAATATCGGCAGCAATGGCACGAGTTTTTTCCAAACGATTGTTGTAAAATGCAGAGAATACTTCCATGCGACGTGCGTCAATCATTGGGCAGAGCAAAGTATCTTCGCTCACACTTTGTTGCGCAGCAACTGTTGCGGTAAGTAATTTAAGCGTATCTACGGCAATAAGCGGCACATTCAAGCCATAGCACAGCCCTTTGGCCATCGACACGCCTATGCGCAAGCCTGTGTATGAACCCGGGCCACAACTCACGGCTACAGCTTCAGGTTGTATGGAAAGCGACCGAGCTTCCTGTAAAATTTCTTGTACAAACACTCCCAACAAGGACGCATGCGAAGGACCAGTGAGCGAAATGCGTTCAATTATAGTTTTTTTGTTGACAGAAAGCGCTACGGAACAAACAGAAGTAGAGGTTTCTATATGTAGAATTGATGACATTGAGTAATAATTGGAGTTTGTGGAAGTATCAGCATATAATACGCCATTTTAATTATGCAAAAGTACGGTTTTTAACCCAAAAAGCGTACATTTGCAGACTAATTTTAGAACTATCATTATGCTTCAATCCATGACCGGATATGGCAAAGCCACCGGTAACGCAAACGAAAAACAAATCAGAGTCGAAATTAAGTCTCTGAATAGTAAACAAATAGATATTTCGACACGTATGCCTTCGCAATTTCGTGAGAAAGAGCTTGATTTACGTCGTTTTATCACACAGCAATTGGAAAGAGGCAAAGTTGATTATTCTGTTTCCATCACTTCTGCAACCGGAGCAATTTCAACACAGATAAATACTACTATATTTAAGGCTTACTATCAACAAATTCAGCAACTGGCTAAAAGTGAGAATATTCCATTGCCTGCTGATTGGTTTGGCACCCTTTTGCGTTTGCCCGAAGTATTGAAAAACGAGGAGCAACAGTTGGATGAAAACGAATGGGAAGCAGTATGGGCGCTTACTCAAACAGCCATCGAACAATTGGTGGTATTTCGTACGCAGGAAGGTGATTCTCTCGAAAAAGTATTCAACGCTAAGGTGGATAATATAGAACGATTACTGGGTACAGTGTCGGAATATGAAACAGAACGTATTGACAAGATTAAAAGCCGTTTACGCGAAGGAATACTCTCTGCAACTGAGAATTACAACAATGACCGTTTTGAGCAGGAGTTGATTTTTTATATCGAGAAATTGGATGTAAACGAGGAGAAAACCCGCCTCCAAAACCATCTCGATTATTTTCGCGAAACCATGCAAAAGGAGCATAATCCTGGCAAAAAACTTGGATTTATTGCACAGGAAATGGGTCGCGAAATCAATACCCTTGGTTCTAAAGCCAACCATTCGGAGCTTCAAAAAGTGGTAGTTTTGATGAAAGATGATTTAGAACAAATTAAAGAACAGATTCTCAACGTATTGTAAAAAAAGGCTTCAGAATTAATATACTGGTTTTATAATCTTAATTAACTCATGCTAGGCAAAGTCATTATATTTTCAGCTCCATCCGGGGCAGGCAAAAGCACATTAGTGCAGCATCTTTTGCATCAGAATCTCAACCTTAGCTTCTCTGTTTCAGCTACAAGTCGTGCACCACGCGGCGAAGAAAAAGATGGAGTGGAATATTTCTTTCTTACACCGGAGAAATTCAAACAAAAAATTGAAAATCAAGAATTTATCGAATACGAAGAGGTATATATCGATAAGTTTTACGGCACATTGAAAAGCGAAGTGGAACGCAGTTTATCGAAAGGTTGCAACCTTATTTTTGACGTGGATGTGGTAGGAGGATTGAATATCAAAAAATATTTTGGAGAACGGGCTTTGTCGGTTTTTGTAGAACCTCCATCCATCGAAGAGTTGCGCAAACGGCTCACAGGAAGAGCAACCGATACTCCCGAAGTAATTGCACAACGCATCAATAAAGCCGAATGGGAATTACATTTTGCACCTCAGTTTGATGTAGTGATAGTAAACAATAAGCTCGAAGAAGCGATTGAAGAAACAGAGAAAGTGGTAGGAAAATTCCTGAAAAAATAGTCTATTCAAAGTTGAATGTCAATACAAACAGCTTTGAAGTTAAACGTGAGATAACATCTGTATAAGCGCGCTGCTCAGCGGTAAACGAACCGGCTTCGCGTTCACTCATTGGGGTCAGCATATTGTTTAAGCCAAGGCAAAACTTGAACTCAGGCGACAGACGAAAGAAGTCAAAATAGATATCGCATCCCATCCCGAAAGCCACAAAATAACCGTAAGGGCGCAGCAATACATTTACTTCTTTGCTGCGTTGCAAATCACAATCAAGACCACCTCCTATAATAAGATACGGCCGTGAACGATTATACCACACCGAACGATATTTAAGATAAAGCGGAAGCTCAATAATAGTGGATTGTACCAACAAATCTTTCCATGTGGACGACGGATTTGTAGTATAATCGCGATAAGAAATTGTTCTTTCTGTAAAATTGAGGTTGGGTGTGAAGCGGAGATTGAAGAAATTATTTAAGCGTAAATCGCCGATAATGCCCACTGTAAAACCAGGAGTCATGGTAGAAACCTGAGCACCAACCGATTTGGGGTCTGTGGGAGTTACCGCAAAGCCATAAGAATTAATTCCCAGGGTAAAACCATAATGCCAGGTACGTTGGTCCGCCTCATGATAATCCTCCTCAGCAAGGATGGATGTGGAGCACAAAAAACAAGCAATATAAAAGATAATTCGCTTCATCGTCAATAGGTTTGTCATTATAAACGAAATAACGACGCAAAAATTGTGATACAAAAACTCCCTTCCCTGCGCTTTGCAAAGAAGGGAGTTTGTATTTATCAGTGAATAAGATTCTTACCTGTCATCTCAACAGGTTGCGCAATCCCTAAAATTCCACAAAGTGAAGGAGCCACATCGGCAAGAATACCGTTATCGACTTGAGCCGCTTTGTTTTTGGAAATATAGACAAAAGGAACCGGATTCAGAGAGTGAGCTGTGTTTGGTGAGCCATCTGCATTGACTGCATTATCAGCATTACCATGGTCGGCTATAATAATCACCTCGTAATCGTTTGCTTTAGCGGCATCCACCACCTCATTCAAGCATTTATCAACAGCCATTACAGCCTTTTCTATTGCTTCATACACACCGGTATGACCCACCATATCGCCATTGGCAAAATTGACCGCGATAAAATCATATTTCTGCGTGTTAATAGCTGCCGCTAATGCATCAGCCACTTCAAAAGCACTCATTTCAGGTTGCAAATCGTAAGTAGCTACTTTCGGTGATGAAATTAGGATCCGATCTTCTCCCGGAAATTCAGCCTCCTGACCACCCGAAAAGAAGAAGGTGACGTGTGCATATTTTTCGGTTTCGGCAATACGCAACTGTTTCAAACCTGCTTTTGATACTATTTCACCTAATGTATTGTGTACGTTGTCTTTATCGAACAAAATATGCAGCCCTTTGAAAGTGGCATCATACGGAGTCATGGTGTAGTAATGCAAAGGAATGGTGTGCATACCCATTTCCGGCATATCCTTTTGAGTCAACACAATAGTAAGCTCTTTGGCACGGTCGTTGCGGAAGTTGAAGAAAATAACCACATCACCGCTTTCGATTGTTGCCAATGGTTTACCTGCATTGTCGGTCAATGCAATCGGATTGACAAACTCATCAGTCACACCGGCATCATAGGAGGCTTGCATGGCTGCTATCGCATCGGTTGCAGTGGCACCTGTACCATTTACCAACAAATCGTATGCTTGTTTGACACGTTCCCAGCGTTTGTCACGATCCATAGCATAATAACGACCAATGATGGAAGCTATTTTTCCTGTGGAGGTTTTCAAATGATTTTCCAACGCTTCGATAAAACCCTTTCCACTGCGAGGATCGGTATCGCGACCATCCATAAAGCAGTGTACATAAGTCTTATCAACTCCGTAGGCTTTTGAAATATCAGTGAGTTTGAAAAGATGATCGAGTGAACTGTGCACACCGCCATTGGAGACAAGACCCAACAGGTGAATCTTTTTATCATTTGCCTTGGCGTATTCGTAAGCTTCGACAATACCCGGATTTTTCAAGATAGAGTTATCGCGACAAGCAATATTGATTTTTACCAAATCCTGATATACCACACGGCCTGCGCCGATATTGAGGTGACCCACTTCGGAGTTACCCATCTGACCTTCGGGCAGACCTACATCTTCGCCCGAAGCTAACAGTTGTGAATGGGGATAGTTGGCTATCAACGAATCCCAATATGGGGTCGGCGTTTCTGATATCACGTCGGCCTTTGATTTATTGCCGATTCCCCAACCATCGAGGATCATCAGCATGGCTTTCTTACTCATAATTATGTTATTTAAAACCCCCTAAATCCCCCGAAGGGGGACTTGGGAATCTGTTTGTTTTGACTAATAATTTTTTGTTTATCCTATTATTTACAAGGAACTTTGAATCCCTTTAAATTTAACAGTATCTTGAATATTGCACTATTTCAAGTCCCTCCTTCGGAGGGATTTAGGGAGGTTTCTACTCTCCTCCAAATTCCATCAGGTAGGCTTTGATAAAAGCATCAATATCGCCATCCATTACAGCTTGCACGTTGGATGTCTGATAGTTGGTGCGATGATCTTTCACGCGGCGGTCGTCGAAGACATAACTACGTATTTGCGACCCCCACTCTATTTTCCGCTTTCCGGCTTCCACCTTAGCGGTTTCTACGCGGCGTTTTTCAAGCTCCAGTTCATACAATTGCGACTTCAACAGACGAATTACATTGTCTTTGTTGCCGAATTGCGAACGGCTTTCGGTATTTTCAATCACTATTTCATCCATTTCGCCCGTCACCGGATTGCGGAATTTATAGTGACAACGCACTCCGGTTTCCACTTTGTTTACGTTCTGGCCACCTGCACCTCCCGAGCGGAAAGTATCCCAAGTCAGGTTGCCCGGATTAATCTCTATCTCAATGGTATCGTCCACCAAAGGCACCACAAACACAGAGGTAAATGATGTCATGCGCTTACCCTGAGCATTGTATGGAGAGACGCGCACAAGGCGGTGTACCCCGTTTTCGCCTTTGAGGTAACCATAAGCCATTTCGCCATCCACCTGCATAGTCACCGTTTTGATACCGGCTTCGTCGCCATCCTGTAAGTTTGTAATTTCGCATTTGTACGATTGCCGCTCGCACCAGCGTTGATACATGCGGAACAACATTTCGGCCCAATCCTGCGCTTCGGTGCCACCGGCTCCGGCCACAATCTTGATGACAGCACCCAACTTATCCTCTTCACGACGCAACATATTGCGTAGCTCCAAATCTTCAATCAGCTGAATGGCATTGGCATATGCGGCATCTACCTCCTGTTCGTCGGCAGCTCCTTCTTTGAAGAAATCGAAGGCAAGTTCCAACTCACCCACCGCATTATGAACCTCATTATATCCGTCAATCCACACTTTGATGCTGCGAATCTTCTTCATTTGCTCTTCGGCGGCTTTCTGGTTTTCCCAAAAATTCTCCACGTGGGTGCGTCGTTCTTCTTCTTCGAGTTGTATTAATCGGTTATCGACGTCAAAGGTACCTCCTCAACGCGTCCTCGCGCTCTGACACTGCTTTCAGTTGTTCAGTCGTAATCATTTAGTTATTATTAGTTTATATTAAAATCTACCTGTTCTGTTTCAAAGTGCAAATATAGGCAAAAATAAGGGCAAAAGCAATAAACAGCCAGTGTTAAAGGATGAATCCAAGGACATGCTTACCCTATTCTGTTTCATGATAACTCAATACATGAAAAAAATATGTATCTCTCATAAAAATATTTGATAATTCAAAAAATAATTCTCATCTTTGGTGTGTAAATCTTACTCTAAATTATAGGGAAAATAAGACTTAACAGACTGTTATATTGATGATTTTTCAGTATAATTGCATGAATTGAAGATTTGCATAATTAAAGGAATTGTAGAATAAAAAAAACTAATTATTACGACCATTAAGATTAAATTTCAAGAAGCTAACATTTGTACCAATTATTATTAACAAAGGCAATCTACTTTTTATACACACAAAATATTACTCCAAATACTCATTGAACAAATAGATGAGAAGCGAATAGCTTATTATTATAAATTACACTTAATTTTTTATTTTATGAAAACAAGAGTTGTCTTTTTGCCACTTTTAGCGTTTATGTTTAGTGCCAGGCGCAAACTACAATCAAAGATCCTGTGTATTTAGAAGTAATTGCCAATACTTCTAAAAGTATTAATTTTACCATCGGTGTTTATCCGTTAACGTGCAAGCAAAACGATGATGGCAACAAAACTTATCTTACTATGCGCATCATCAACAGCGGTACCGATGATCTGTCATGGACAAAAGCCAATCGTGTTTTAGTGGTACTGAAAGACAATATATTGGCATTTAATTATAATACAGTGGCCGAAAACGGGATATATTCTTGCAACTATACATTAAACCCCAGTTCAGGTGTTCACGAGCAAACCCTCTGCTTTAATAATGTATTTTCAGCAAGCGATATTGCCAATATTTATTTGTCGAAAGGTGGCGAAATTTATAAGTTGGTTTATTATAAATCAGGCAATTAATTGACAAAAGGAAACTGTAAAGTCGATGAATAATAAGTGAGAGTGAAACTTAAAGTTGCACTATCACTTTTCTGAATCAGGAGTAACAATCCCTAAATCATTGCTATAATGACAAACAGCACATGTATAATTTATTCTATTCTACTACTGATAGCACTTTCAGTTACTTCGTGCACACATAAGCCTATCAATGTGCAGGATAGTTTTGAAACTTCTTCATTAAGCGGCATTTGGAGCACCGATAGAATGGTAAAAAACTCCCTTCAAATACAGTCAGCTATTGTACGAAAAGGACACAGTGCGGCTATGATAACACTAAAAACAGGAGATACTTTTGAAGCCGGTGAGGGTAAAAGCAAAGACACCGAAAGGGACGAACTTCGGGAAGCAGATAGGTTGCTATCGGTAGAAGGAAAAACCTATGAATACCAGTTCAGTCTGCTCTTACCCGAAAATTTCGCAATAGTTCCCGTTCGGCTTGTGATAGCTCAATGGAAGCAGTATTGCGGAGGTAACGGTTTATGTTCGGATGATAGTCCTGTGCTGGCAATACGCTATTTATCAGGCAAATTATATATTACGTCGCAAACCGATACCTCAGAGGTAATAGCTTTTCAAACCACTGATGAAATACGGAACAAATGGCTTGATTTCAGATTTAAGGTGCGCTTTTCAAGAGTAAATAATGGACTAATAGCGGCATGGTTGAATGAAAAACAAATAATCAATATTAAAGGCATTACCTGTTATTCTTCTAAAAAAGGTTATGGAGATAAAAGTCTGTTTTATTTCAAAACAGGACTATACAGAGACGTAATGGCAGAGCCAATGACAATTTACATAGACGAATACAGCAAAAAAGAGCTCAACGAATAATCGTTACACTGAAATTAGGACACCATTTTTTTATCTCAATAGAAGATTTTTCAGTTTTTACTATTGCAAATGTCGAAATAAAGGAATATTTTTGCAGCCCAATTGTTCTGTGGTGTAACGGTAGCACAGCAGATTCTGATTCTGTTTGTCTGGGTTCGAATCCTAGCAGAACAACCATTGTAAAAAGGCCTCTTAGTAATTTCAACTGAGAGGCATTTTATTTTCTCCTGTTAAAATATGCCCCCAATCGGCCTCCCATAATCGATAAACACTTACAAAATCTCTATTGCATTAAAATACAAACAGATGAGCGAAGAGAAAATACATTATCGTGATAAATTCGGAAATAAAGTGACTATCTATACGTTAACTGACGGTAGTTTCCGTAAAGAGACACAGACCAATAAGTCCACTGAATTTGAATTTTTAGGAGACACCTATTCTTATCGCATTATCTGTGCTTCACGTCATATAAAAGAGTATTGGGAAACTTCACATTCGGTAAGAAGCCTTGTGAAGGATAAATACGGTCGGCTTTTCCACTATCGGTACGATGAAGAGATGCGCTTTGACGGCGATGCCGACCGGGAAGATAGCCTGTGGACATTTGTGCAAGATGAAAAGGATTCGGATCAATTAACCTCAGTGGGCAATCTGTCGCTATTGCGCGAACCCTACATAGCATCCGATGAAACCGATTGGGTGGCTGCGCATGAGTATGTGGATAAGCACTTTGTAAACAAACTGACACAGGCCGATAAGTTTAGCATCAAACCTTTAATGCACTTTCTGAAGGCAATATTGCACAGATAATGTACTTTCAAATGAAGAAAAATTGAGTATTTTATGGATTGGAGAGATAAACTCAGCACATTGAAAGATGAACTGCCCCAAGTGGATGAAACTACGGTGGTGTCGGTAGTTACTACGCCGGTTAAAAAGCGCCAGAGTGAGCCATTGCGCATAGAGATTGACAAGCGAAATGGCAAACCGGCTACCCTTGTTTCGGGCTTTCAGGGCAAAGACGATGAACTGAAAGAGTTAGCCAAAGTATTGAAGGTAAAATGTGGTGCCGGTGGCTCTTCACGCGATGGTGAAATATTGGTGCAAGGCGATTTTAGAGTAAAAATTGCCGAAATGTTATTAGAAATGGGATTTAAGGTGAAGAAAATCAATTTCAAATAGAAAAAATAAACCTACATGCAGCTTGAAACTTAGGTGTGTTATCAATATAAATTCAGAATAAAAAAATTAAGGCTGCTTACTAATAAAACCGAAATTATATGAATAAAGGGAGAGCAGAGGCGTTTAGTGATGGAGTAATCGCAATTATTATTACCATCATGGTATTGGAACTAAAAGTGCCACATGGAAACTCATTGAACGATTTACTTCCACTTTTACCGGTATTTTTAAGCTATGTATTAAGTTTTATATATGTCGGCATTTATTGGAACAATCATCATCACATGTTTCAAACAGTAAAAAAAATATCTGCATCCATTCTGTGGGCAAATCTTTATTTCTTGTTTTGGTTATCTCTTTTTCCGTTTGTTACTGCTTGGGCAGGTGAGAACCATTTTTCATCTTTTCCCACAATGCTATACGGCATTGTACTATTTATGACAGGTTTAGCCTATTGGATTCTTCAAAATACCATTATCAAGTCAGAGGGAGATGGTTCATTGCTTAAGATTGCAGTCGGTAATGATTTCAAAGGTAAAATTTCAAATGTACTAAATGGGGTTGCTATTTTAATAAGCTATTGGTTACCTTTGTTTGGATTGGCCATTTACATTGGCGTAGCATTTATCTGGCTTATACCCGATAAACGAATCGAAGAAGTATTAACAACAAAACAATAGAAAATTAAATGCTGATTGGCGAATATTTGCGTTCAAAAACAGCTTTACTTCCGTTCCAGTTCGCGGAGGTTTTCCATCTTCTTTTTCTCCAAAAAGCCTTTGATGTCTTCCAAATGCTCGGTCACACGTTTGTTGCCAAACTCATACACTTTTTGTGCCAGACCATCTAAGAAATCACGGTCGTGAGAAACAAGTATTAGCGTACCGTCGTATTCTTTCAATGCCGTTTTTAGAATATCCTTTGTGCGCATATCTAAGTGGTTGGTAGGCTCATCAAGAATTAAAAGGTTCACCGGTTCGAGCAACAGTTTAATCATTGCCAGACGTGTGCGTTCGCCACCCGAAAGCATCTTCACTTTTTTGTGAATATCATCCCCGTCAAACATAAAAGCTCCCAGAAAGTCCTTTATCTTAGTACGAATATCGCCTTTGGCAATGTCGTCAATGGTCTGAAAGACGGTAATATTTTCGTCCAACTGCGAAGCTTCATTTTGTGCAAAATAGCCAATCATGGTATTGTGGCCCAAGGTAAGTTTGCCCTCATGCTTCAGCTCGTTCATAATGCATTTCACCAGAGTAGATTTTCCTTCGCCGTTTTTACCCACAAAGGCAACCTTTTCTCCCCGTTCAATAATTAACGAAGCATTAGCGAAAACCACATTTTGGTCGTACGTTTTACCGACCCCTTCACAAATGACAGGATAGCTACCCGAGCGTGGCGAAGGCGGGAAACGCAAGCGCAAAGCCGAGGTATCTTCTTCGTCAACCTCCACTAATTCAAGTTTTTCTAGCATCTTCACACGCGACTGTACTTGCAGCGTTTTAGAATAAGTTCCTTTAAACCGTTCGATAAATTCCTGCGTATCGGCAATCATCTTCTGTTGCTCTTCCCACTGTTTCTGCTGCTGCTCGCGGCGTTCACTGCGCAGGGTCAGATATTGAGTGTAGTTTACGTTGTAGTCGTAGATACGCCCCATGGTAACTTCAATGGTGCGTGTGGTGATATTATCGACAAAAGTGCGGTCGTGCGAAATCACAATTACCGCCTTGGCACTATTCACCAAAAATTCTTCGAGCCACTGCACCGATTCAATGTCCAAGTGGTTGGTAGGCTCATCAAGCAGAATTAAATCGGGTTTTTGCAGCAATATTTTGGCCAATTCAATGCGCATCCGCCATCCGCCGCTAAACTCGGCAGTAGGCCGCGTAAAGTCTTCGCGTACAAAACCCAAACCAAGGAGCGTCTTCTCCACCTCTGCATCGTAATTAATCTCTTCGATGGAGTAGTAGCGTTCGCTAAGAGTCGAAACCTCTTCAATAAGCTGATAGTAGCTCTCCGATTCGTAGTCGGTACGCGTCTCCAGTTGTTTGTTGATCGCTTCGATTTGGTGTTGCATTTCAAAGATTGAGGCAAAAGCCTGCGCTGCCTCCTCAAATACCGTGCGCTCATTGTCGGTCATCAAGTGCTGGGGCAGATAGGCAATCACAGCATCTTTGGGAGCCGCCACTTTACCCCGTGTAGGCTTGTGTGCACCGGCCAAAATCTTAAGCAGAGTCGATTTGCCCGCACCATTTTTCCCCATCAACGCAATTCTATCTTTTTCATTTATCGCAAACGAAATATCTTTAAACAATGTACTTCCGCTAAATTCAACGGCTAATCCATCAACTGTAATCATGTATAATTATTATTTTTTTGAGGCGCAAAGGTAGGATTTTAATGGGGAATTTCAGGTATCATAATAGCACAAAGTCAAATAGCAATATTTTTCTTGCAAAATAAGTGCTTATTAAAAAATAATATTTATCTTTGTAGCATATAACACTTTAAAAAATACAACTATGGGACTTCAAGATTTTGTAAAAAAACTATTTGGCAGTGCAAAAGAAGTTGCTGACAAAGTAAGTGACAGCGCAGAAAACGCTTGGGAAAAAGCCAAAGACAGTACATCGGATATTACCGAAAAATTAGGTGATGCAAAAGAGTGGGCAGCTGATAAAATTGAAGATATCAAAGAAAACCCCTCTGTTCAAAAAGCTATGGATTCAGCAAAAGACTTTGCAGAATCTGCAAAAGAAAAAATTGAAGAGATAAAAGAAAATCCGACAGTGGTTAAAGCAGTAGATTCTGCAAAGGAATATATCGAAACAGCAAAAGATAAAGTTGCTGAAGTAGTTAAAGAAAACCCCGGAATTGCTAAGGCTGTTGACTCAACCAAAGAATTTATCGGTAACGCAAAAGAAAAGATTGAAGAAGTTGCTGAAAAAGTAACCGGACATGCTGATGCTCCTGCTGAAGTAGCTGAAACAACAACGACTACTACCACTACTGTTGAAGAAGTTACAGAAAAAATTAAAGAAGTTGCTCCAAAGAAATAACCATAGTTTCTGGCAAGTCAAAAAAGAAAGAGTCCCGAATTATCGGGACTCTTTCTTTTTATAACGATATGACTTAATCAAATAAAGTAGGATTATCTTCTTCCAGTTTTTTTAGAATAGTGCGAATTACCGCTTCTCGCATAAAGCGTGAAGTATTATGAATCTGATATTTATTTATAAATCTATTTACGGCTTTGAACTCTTCGTCGTTGAGCATAAACGCTACACGGTGGGTTCGCTTAAGAGGTGGAAGAGGACGAAGATGAGAAGGAATCGGTTTATTCTTTGCCATTCTATGATTATTTTTCGTTAGCAACTTCAATACCCACAATCTCAAAGCCTTTAAGCACCTCTTTTACAGCAAAACAGATACCCAATAACAAGCAGAGTAACCCAAATAGAAACAATGTAACAGTTGCTACCGATAACCAAACCGATTCACCTACTGCAAATTGTAACCCAATGCCTAAGCAGGTAGCCACAAAAAAGAAAACTGCAGAAGAATAAGAGACCACCGCATTTCTTACCAGTCGAATACGATAATAAAACTTACCTACCTGCATTTTAATGCTCTCATAGCGTGTTTGCTGACGCGGTGTAAGCTTTTCGGTATCGGCAATAGTATCGAGCTTACGCAACTCCTCGTCCAGCGTACGAATACGACCTACCACCAGAGAGTATTTATTGTTCATGCCCAATAGAAAAAGCCCACAGGCAGAAATTAATATGCCCGGAGCCAACATTGCCTGTATAATCTGAACAACTTCCATAATTTTACAAGTTAAAACCTACGCGACGAATATTTATTTTAATCGTATCTTCCAACGGTTTATCAGTGACTAAAATCATGTAACCACCACCACCGGCACCGGCCAGTTTTTGGGCTAAAGTATTGCTTTTATATTCATCCATAACCTCTTTTACATCTTTCGGTTGCATAGCCGGAAACATACGGATTTGTGCTTCGAAAGAACGATTGAAGTAATGAGCAAATTTCTCAATATCTTTTTGCATTATAGCATCCCAACACCCTGCAGCAGCATCGCTCAAAGCCTTCACATTTTCAGTATTAATGTAGGTTTCCTTTAGCAAATTAAGATTAACCGGACGAGGCCATAGGAGCTGTAAAGAGATGTGTTGCTCCAGCCAATCTAACACCGAATCGTCTAGACACGATTCAATTTTTTGCGGCCAGTAGCAGTTGTCATAGTAATGACGTACCAAACCGGGCATACATATACCAATAGAATCCTGTGCTCCCGAAATTTCTGTTCGTCCCGGTTCATTTTCAAAGCGGAAAGTCAATTGAGCCAATTTTTCGGGATGCATTGCAGGCAGTTCATAAGGCCAGAGTTTTTTAAGTGCATTGCGGGTTGAAGTACTCATACCGCAACGTTCATTAAACTCAATGGTTGGTTCCAATGAGAGTGTAATAGCCCATCCTGCGTGATATTTAGACACATAGGGTTGGTCAATCCAGGTTCCGGCAAGGTCAATGCGGTATGGCAAATTGCTCTGAGAAGTACTTCGCAGCGATGTTGTACTGCGTGCGGGTAATCCTGCCTGTGGTATTCTCTTTAATACCACGTATTCAATGCCCAATTCTTTGCATAGAATCTCTTTCGCAGGCGAATGACCATCTTCATTTACCACAAATATATCGGGTAAAAAACGGCGGAAATCATACTCAAAGTCCATTATCCCGGAACCGGAATTAACCCACGCATCTGTTACATAGCGAACCGATTTTACCATGTAAAGCCTTTCCTGATCGCTATTTATGGTTTCTCTGCCCTTCAATTCACGGATAGTACGATCGGAACCAATACCCACGTAAAGTTGACCATAGTCCGCAGCCTCTTTGAAAAAAGCCACATGACCGCTATGGAGCATATCATAACAACCCGTAACAAATACTTTTTTAGCCATAGTAAAGACTTATTTGTCAATCTAAAATTGATTATTCTTCTTTTCCGTGACAGTTTTTGAACTTTTTACCGCTTCCGCAAGGACAAGGATCGTTGCGTCCTACTTTCTTTTCTACTCGAATCGGTTGTGGTTTTTGCGGCTGCTCGCGGGTATCCTGCGATGTCGGATCTTTTTCAGACTTGGCTGTATCGGGTTTAAGGGTATTATAGCGACTGAAATCGGAACGACGTTCTTGCGCTGCCTGCCGCACCTGTTCGGTTTCGCGTACAGGAATTTGTCCTCGCATCAAAATGCTGGTAGCACGACGGTTCATCGTTTCCACCATTTTCTTGAACATACCAAAAGACTCTAACTTATAGATCAATAGAGGATCTTTTTGTTCGTAACTTGCATTTTGCACCGAGTCGCGAAGATCATCCATTTCACGTAGATGTTCTTTCCATTCGTCATCGATAACCATCAGTAAAACAGCTTTTTCAAATGCTTTTATTACTTCTTTGCCTTCCGTATCATAAGCCTTCTTCAGGTTGACAGGAATGTTGTACATCCTTTTTCCATCAGTCAAAGGAATCAGAATATTTTCATACGATTGTCCCTGAGTTTCATATACTTGTTTAATAACAGGAGAAGCAACTGTGGCCAACTTGTCCATTTTGCGTTTGAAAGTTGCCAGAGCAAGGTCGAAAATCACATCAATCACATCATTTAAGCGCATCGAACGAAATTCGGTTTCGTCAAATGGTAAATCAATGCCAAAGACGGTCATTGCTTCAATGGTGAGACCTTCATAGTCGAGCATAGAATAATATTGTTCCACCACACTTTGTGCAGCTTCGTCCAGCATATTTACAATATCCATTCCAATACGTTCACCTATAAGTGCATGGTAACGACGGGTGTAAATCACAGTACGTTGTGAATTCATCACATCATCATATTCGAGCAAACGTTTACGAATACCGAAGTTATTTTCTTCCACCTTTTTCTGTGCACGTTCAATCGACTTGGTAATCATCGAATGCTGAATCATTTCGCCTTCTTTCAAACCAATCTTGTCCATGATACCGGTAATACGGTCAGATCCGAATAGACGCATTAAATCGTCTTCCAGCGAAACAAAGAACTGGGAAGAACCCGGATCTCCCTGACGACCGGCACGTCCACGCAACTGGCGGTCGACACGGCGTGATTCGTGGCGTTCGGTACCAATAATGGCCAAGCCGCCCAATGCTTTCACTTCAGGAGTTAATTTGATGTCGGTACCACGACCTGCCATGTTTGTTGCTATGGTTACCATGCCTTTTACACCAGCATCAGCAACGATTTCAGCCTCACGGGCATGCAATTTGGCGTTCAGCACATTGTGCTTGATGCCGCGCATTTTGAGATAGCGGCTCAACAATTCTGAGATTTCAACCGAAGTTGTACCAACCAGA
>Ga0302272_1000267_pt1 | contig 24326 bp, 15 predicted proteins | sample III_Bog_N1_2_FD_198772 | JGI IMG/M metagenome (GOLD analysis project Ga0302272, IMG submission 198772) | Peat permafrost microbial communities from Stordalen Mire near Abisko, Sweden - III_Bog_N1_2 | ecosystem: Environmental > Terrestrial > Soil > Wetlands > Peat | place: Sweden: Abisko...
TTAAAAAGCAATTCTAATGCCTCTATCTCCTCTGTTTTCAGTATTATATATCTCATATTGAGACAAATATACCACTTTTAAGTGACTTTACCAAATATATACGACATTATATTATTCTTATTACTTACCTTCTATTTACTACGAACTAAAAGTTAATCCCCTTACAGGGAATATCGTTAAAAGGCTGAACTCTCTATGGATATTGATCTCCTAACGGAGAAAAGAATTGTATTGATGTATGTCACCTGTTTTTCCCGTAGGGAATTAATATCCATAGAAGAATCATAATTCAACCATTATTTCCCGTCAGGGGATTAATGGTTTGGTTTGTTAGATTCAATTTTCGATTCAACAATATCTTCACTGATAGGCCATAAACTCACATTTAACTAAAACTTAGTGGGCACTCTATGATAATTAGCTTTCTCATAATCATTGCACACTCTTTTTTTGTTCGTTTAAATTTTTCAAATTGGCATTTCCAGCCTGAAATGCTACCTACTAGCTACCGTCCATTCGGTACCGATTCGATGTCATATCGCCACTTATTTTAAGATAACCCATAGATAACCCAACTATAACCCAAGGATAACCCAACTATAACCCATATTTAAATAAGTATGGATTATCCTTGAATTATTCTTGAATTATCATTGATTATTGTATCTTTGTACCTAAAATCAGTAGTGAAGAAGATGCGAGAACCCCTAAATCCCCTCCCGATAAATATCGGGACTCTTATAACGCGGAACACGAAACACGGAACACGAAACACGGAACACGAAACACGGAACACGGAACACAGAACACGGAACATTAAACTTATAACATCATGACCATCGTAAAAGGATTTATGCAAATGACGGGAAGCATCCAGGGTGTTTCCTTTTATACCCTGAAAGGGAGCGACAAGGTTATCATGCGCACCAAGGGAGGTGCCACCAAAAAGCAGATAGCCAAGTCACCCAGGTTTGAGAATACGCGCAAGCAGAATATGGAGTTTGGCGGGTGCTCTAAGTTCGGGTCAAAAACCCGTCGTGCCTTCGGAGGACTGCACCGGATAGCAGATTACAACGTTACACCTGTATTGAACGGGATGGGCAAGAGCCTAATGAAGCTGGACACTGTTTCGGAAATTGGCCGGCGGAACCTGAAGCTGTCGGAGAACAGGGAAATTTTGGAAGGCTTTAATTTCAACCGCAACTATCCATTTAATACCGTAGTTCGCATATCCCCGCAATGGGTTCTGGACCGGAACAACCTACAGGCTACCGTGACAGTGCCGCGCATCAATACGGACATTGACTTGCTAAATATACAGAAACTACCCTTCTTCAGGTTGATGGTGGCCATAGGGACCGTGTCGGACCTGGCGTACAACGAGACAAAAAATGAATACAAACCTTTGGTGCCCGATCTTCATGGAGCCAGCATCACAACAATAGGTGCCTGGTTTAAAACGCAATCCATCGTACCCGAGCAGACGCTGGTGGTTCAACTGAATAAGTCCCTGGCGGCAGAACTGGCGGACGACATAAGCGTGCTGCTGAGCATGGCTATTGAATTCGGAAATATAGGAATGACGGATGAACCCGTGGAAGTGAAATACGCGGGATGTGGAAAAGTGCTCGCGGTGGAATAGTTCCGCGTTCTGCGTTCTGCGTTCTGCGTTCTGCGTTCCGTGTTCCGTGTTCCGTGTTCTGCGTTCCGATAAACCGGGATGTTGAATACTCCATTTGAAAGGTTTGAAGTATTCTGCAATGGGAATAACTACTCTGGCTACCCAATACCCGCTAAACGAAACAACTGATTAACGTCAACAATGAATCAACCATTGAAACAGCGAAGTGATCAAATCGACCTATGCATTAATTTGTCAATAGAGTCGAGTGTATTTGATTAGAACCTTTAGAAGTCGTAGGATCAAATTATGATAGGAATAACCAGACTATAACAATCATTCCAATTATAATTGATCTGAAAATTTGGGAAGGTTTAAAATGATCTGATTTTTTCTGTGCATACTCGGTAATAGTACTTATAATCTTTTTATTAAGTGATTATATCTGTCTAACACCTCATCTGTTACACTTTCCCATGAACGGGTAATACTTTCTGATGCATTAATGCCTACCTTCTTTATTAAATCGGGGTCTGAAATTAATTTTCGTAAACAAGAAGAAAATGATTCGGTTGAATTGTGCGTTAAAAACCCATTTTGATTGTTAGTAATTGTTTTTGCAACAGTCGACTCCTCCACCAAAACTGATGGAGTACCTAATGCAGCTGCTTCACGAACTACAATAGCCCAAGTGTCATACGTCGACGGAAACAAGAATAAATTTGCTGCGGCATAATACTTTTTAAGAATGTCACGCTCAGTTATTAAACCAACAAATTTGGTTTTGTCCCTCAATCCAAGTTTGTTAACTAAGAGCTTTAAATCATCTGTAGCATAACCAACACCAATAAAGTACATTTTAAATGGAAGGTCTTTAATCAATGCCAACGATTCAATTATAAGACGGATGTTCTTTTCCCAAATATGTTGACCCACAAAAAGCAAAACGGTTTCATTGACTTGTATATGTAAATCTTCTCTGGCTTTTTTCTTAATAGGTTCTATGGTTTCCGTACCAGAGAAATCATTTCCAAGCGGTACAATTTCTATTTTTCCTTTAAATCCATATTCCCGAATAGTTTCTTCAACTGACGGTTGTGAGATCCATACTTCATCTGCCTTTTCATAGAAACGAATTACTTCGTTAATCATCAGTTTTGACAACAGTTTATTATGAACAGAGTGTTCAAAATCGTCGCGATATTTAGAATGAAAAGTTGCCACCAAGGGTACTTTCTGCTGTTTTGAAATGCGCAAAGCAATGTTACCGGAACTAAAAGGACAATGAGCATGAACCAAGCCAAAAGAAACTTTATCCAGATTAGTTTTAAATGAAAGATCTGTTTCAGGTAAACCGAATCGATACGGTTTTCGTCCAAATACCGGAATAGAAGAATATCGGTAAACAGGAAAAGATTCGTCATCGATGTAGCGTGGTTGTCTGAGAGTAATTACGCAAACTTGTTGATTCTTTTTTTGCAAACAATAGGCATAATTATATGTAGTAAGTGATACTCCATCCATTATGGGTGGAAAGCTATCATTAAATAGACCAATTATTTTCATTCTATTATTTTCTTCGTATTTCATAATTACATTTACAACATTAGAGTATTCCTGTCAAGTCATTTCAATAATAACACATGGTCATTAAAACAATTTGATGGTTTTTTGAATTATAAATACAGGATGAATTCACCCCATGAGATCAAATTCAACCGAATCCATGATTAAATCTGAAGCAACTAATGTATGTACGGTAAAATGCTTACTGAATTACCTGACTCAAAAGTCCTTTCAAGGATTCGAATACACAATTTTAATTCAAAATAACCTGCTGATATCGAACTCACACTAATTTAGCAACCTGTAAATATACTTTTTATAGATTTAATCTGTTTTATTCCTTTTGTGATATTTCAATTTAGTACATAAATACCACTTAATAGCCAAATATAGCACACAATTCGCATCAATTCTATCAATTTGTAATTATTTAAAAGTTTTTGCAAGGAGGATTGAGCGATTCAGCCGGATATGTGACATTATGATTAATTTTGCACTCAGGAATCAATAAACTGACAACAAACACATTCTTCAAAGATATGAAATTTACAAAGATGCACGGAATCGGAAACGATTATATCTACGTGAACGGTTTTGATGAAAAAATAGAAAACCCTGCCGAATTTGCCATCACCTATAGTGACAGGCATAAAGGGATCGGGTCTGATGGGCTTGTGCTGATATTACCCTCCGCTACTTGTGATTTCCGCATGCAAATGCTGAATGCCGATGGATCGGAAGCGGAGATGTGCGGCAATGCTTCCCGTTGTATCGGGAAATATGTTTACGATAAAGGATTGACGACTAAGACGAACCTGACTCTTGAAACACTGGCAGGCATAAAAACCCTGACCTTGTTTTTAGGAAAAGATAAACTGGTGGAAAGTGTCACCGTAGATATGGGAGAACCTATCCTGGATGCAGCACTGATCCCGACAACGCATAAAAAATCACCGGTCATAAACGAAACGGTTACATTCAGTCCGGGAATTGAATACGCCATTACGTGCGTATCGATGGGAAATCCGCATGCTGTTATATTCACGACGGATATTGACAAACTCAATCTGCCGGTGACAGGGTCTGCTATTGAGAATGCCCCTATCTTTCCACGTCGGACGAATGTAGAATTTGTGGAAGTTATTTCAAAAGACAAATTAAAAATGCGTGTATGGGAAAGAGGTTCCGGCGAAACCATGGCATGTGGCACAGGTGCCTGCGCGACCGTAGTAGCAGGAATCCTGAATGGCCATTCGGCACGTAAAACCACGGTGGAATTACTGGGAGGCGAGTTGGTCATTGAATGGAAGGAAGCCGACAATCATGTCTACCTGACCGGAGGAGCAACAACGGTATTTGAGGGAAATGTTTAAGAAACAGGTAATAGTAGGTAGTAAGAAGTAGGTAGTTAAGAGTTGGTAGTAAGAAAAAAAAACTTGCTGCAAATTACGAATGAATACGAAGAACTTCTTATTATACAATTAATTCAATCTATTTATTACAAACTTCTACTTACTTCTTACTACTTACTATTAACTACCTACTATTAACTACCTACTACAAACTACTTACTAAAAACTATTAACTACAAACTACCGACTAAGTTATGGCACAGATAAACGAAAATTTCATTAAGATTCCGGCAACGTATTTATTCTCCGAAATTGCAAAACGTGTAACCCAACATAAAGAAGATAATCCGACAGCACCTATTATAAGGATGGGGATTGGGGATGTAAGCCTGCCCCTACCCGATGCATCAGTAGATGCCATGATCAAAGCGGCAGAGGAACAACGAAGTGAAAGCACTTTTAGGGGATACGGCCCGGAACAAGGATATTCATTCCTGCGTGAAGCTATTGTTCAAAACGATTATAGAGCAAAAGGAATACAGATAGAGGTAGATGAAGTTTTTGTCAGCGATGGTGCCAAGAGTGACACCGGTAATATCGGGGATATTTTTGATATCAATAACCGGGTGGCCATTACCGACCCCTGTTATCCGGTATATGTAGACACAAATGCCATGGCAGGAAGAGCCGGTGAAACTGCTGAAAGCGGAGAATGGACCAACCTGGTTTATTTAGCCTGTAATGCAGAAAACGGCTTTGTGCCCGAACTACCCACAGGCGCAGTAGATTTGGTGTACTTATGTTACCCAAACAATCCGACAGGAACTACCCTGACTAAAGAACAACTGACTGTCTGGGTGGAATATGCCCGGAAAAACAAGGTCATCATTCTGTTTGATGCCGCCTACGAAGCATTTATAACGGAAGACAACGTTCCACACAGTATTTATGAAATCAAGGGAGCAAAAGAAGTAGCCATTGAGTTCCGCAGTTTCTCAAAAACAGCTGGTTTTACCGGAACCCGGTGCGGCTATACAGTTGTACCAAAAGAACTGATGGGATATTCTGAAAACGGGGATAGTGTGTCTATCAATAAATTATGGAATCGCCGCCAGTGTACAAAGTTCAACGGGACATCCTACGTCGTTCAGCGTGCAGCTGAAGCCACTTACAGTCCGGAAGGCAAAAAGCAGGTAAAAGCGCTGATTGATTTTTATACTGAAAATGCCAGAATCATTCGCGAAGGTCTGCTTAAAGCCGGCTATACGATTTTTGGAGGTGTAAATGCCCCTTATATCTGGGCAAAAGCACCGATAGGAATGACCAGCTGGCAATACTTTGATTATTTATTGAAAGAAAAGAACATAGTGACTACCCCGGGTGCCGGATTTGGTGCAAGTGGTGAAGGGTATGTACGCTTTTCTGCTTTCGGAAGCCGTGAAAACACCATTGAAGCCATGAAGAGACTGGATATATAAAAAGAAGGCAAAGACCTATTAGCACAAAAAAAGAACACGCCCGGGATATCCCGGGCGTGTTCTTTTTTTGTAAGCCCCATGAAGTATTGAACCAAGTGCAATTAATACCATTCGGGGCTTACTGAATGAAGACACAGAAGTAATTGGAACACTATATTATCCTGTTTTATTTATTGATACAATACGACTTAACAGCTATTCAAAAGAAGGGAATAAGGGTAGATAAGCGTGGTGTTAAATTTTCTACTAAGGAGATGATAGGGAAAACAAGGTTTTTATCCTATACAATGCTATAAAAACAATTGGTTATTAGCAAGCTACAATCAGATGATCATAAATTGCGTTTTCCATTCCTTCATTGTTATCTTTATTGTTGTTAGATCTTTGATCGTTGGAACAAAACTATAAATCTGACCACCGGTACTAAATAAAAGAAAAACCTTATTTTTTTTTGTTCAACCTTAGTAGCCAGATTATAATACCTAAACACAACCTTATTCTTTGTTTGATGTATTACATTTAATATTCTTTTCAAAGAATAAGGTTGAATATTGAGGGTCAGCATTACTACTAAGGTTTTAAACACAACAAAAAAAACAGGATTAGACTATTTGTAAATCACTATTAATCAAAGGATCATAAATTGCGTTTTAAACCCTTTCAGTTTATCTTTATTGTTGTTAGATCTCTGATCGTTGGAACAAACCTATAAATCTGTCCCCTGGCACTAAATAAAAGAAAAACCTTATTTTTTTTGTTCAACCTTAGTAGCCAGATTATAATACCTAAACACAACCTTATTCTTTGTTTGATGTATTACATTTAATATTCTTTTCAAAGAATAAGGTTGAATATTGAGGGTCAGCATTACTACTAAGGTTTTAAGTATAAAAATCAGGTTTTAAATATAACAAAAACCAGGCTTAAATTAGTTGTAAAAAATTTGGATCATTCATAGCCCCCGGTTCCGCAAGCCACACCGGGGAAATTCATATTTAGCCACTCCGTAGCAATAAATAGTTTTTCAGCAGCCCCTATTTATACGAATTACCTCATAAGGATATTCAAATTTGCAAAATAATACTTAAGCATAGGCTGAAAATCGATATAAAATCAAAAGAATAACCATTCCGCATTCTTCAAATCATAATTATTTTTTTCTTAAAATATCAATTCGAAAGATTTAAACCAAAATAAGACAATATATGTAAGTATTATCGGCTTAATAACATCACATTGTAACTCATTTAAACTTATTTCAATCTTTATGATATATATAGTTGTATATTACTATCATTGTGATTATTTTTGCAATGTTTTATATACATAATGACACATATTAATTACAAACGTTTAAAAAAGTATTTGATTTACATTTAAAACAGAACAAACTGCAAAACAAAAAAAAAGAGTTGACAAAACAGAAATTATTTATCATTTCACTTTCAATCAAATTATAAGAAAAGAAATTCAATTATTTATTATCTATAAATTTAAAACTTGCAAAGTATGAAAAAAATGAGATTTTTAGCAATCCTCGTGATTGCGGTTTTAGCGACAATGAACGTAAAAGCACAATTTGCAACAGGAGCAGACATCGTAAGTTCTTATGTATGGCGCGGGGTTCCACAGGATCGAAGTGTAACCGGGAATCCATCATTGGGAAGTCCAAACATACAACCGTACGTATCATTTACCACAGGTGGTTTGACCCTTGGATCATGGGCATCGAGCAGTTTTTTGGGAAATGTAAAAGAAGTGGATTTATATGCGACTTACACATTTTCACCAGCATTGGCATTAACAGTGACCGATTACAACTGGAGTTTTGCCCATCCTAAAGGATATTTTTATTATGGTCAAGGAACTGATCACATGTTTGAAGCCTCACTTGCTTACACAGGACCGGCAACATTTCCGTTGGGTGTATCAGTGAATACAATGTTTGCAGGAGCTGACACGCTTTCAAGTGGGAAAGCAGCCTTTTCGACATATGCCGAATTGAGTTATCCAATCACAGCCTCTGTAAAAGTATTTATGGGAGGATCACTTGGAAAAAGCATGATGGTTTATAACACTTCAGGATTTGCTATTACAAACATTGGTATTAAAGTAAACAAATCTCTAGCTATTACAGACAAGTTCAGTTTACCGGTATACGGGATTTTAGGAGCAAATTTGAGTAACAAGTATTATGATGGAACACAGAAACCAACTTCATTATATTTCGTTGCAGGCATAACATTGTAGGATTTAGTTTTTAAAAGGCCAAAAAGAAATTATATATAAATATTAAAATTATGAGTACAACATCATTAAGACGCCCGATGGCGGGAGGAATTTTCTCAAGAATGATTGAGAATATTTACAGACCAAAAGATTGGAAACTATTTGCAACGCTCTTTGTTGGAAAAATGTTAGGATTAGCAGTTGTAATAGCCGCCATGGTATTACTACCGAGTTTAATTTCAGGTACATCAGCTCAGGCAGCTGACACCTATACAGCTCACGAAACAGCCGTAATTAACTCCCTCAATACAGTTTGGACACTGGTAGCAGCAGCTTTAGTATTCGGAATGCAAGCAGGTTTCGTTATGTTGGAAGCCGGTTTTGCCAGAAAAAGAGAGACTGTGAATATTCTGGTAGAATGTACCTTGGATACTGCTATTTGCGGTGTTTCCTTCTGGGCAATCGGATATGCATTTATGTTTGGTGCCGGAAACGGATTTATCGGACAACAATACTTTTTCCTACAAGACACACCGGCAACCTACGGAACAACAGGTGTGGCACTTTTAGCACACTGGATATTCCAATTCGCCTTTGCCGATACCGCTTCAACCATTACTTCGGGTGCTATGATCGGACGGACCAGTTTCCGTGGGGATATCATTTACAGCGTATTTGTAACAGCCCTTATTTATCCAATCATTGGCCACTGGGCCTGGGGACCTGATGGATTCCTGGCATTAATGGGAACTCCTGGACATTTCCTACCTACTTTAGGACAACCTTTCCGTGACTTTGCCGGTTCAACCGTTGTTCATACTATTGGTGGCATGGTATCCTTAGCCGGAGCAATCGTCTTAGGGCCTCGTATCGGTCGTATCTTCTTACGGGATGACAAAGAAAGAGGTGGTCTTCCTGCAGCTCACAGCTTGCCGTTAGCAACTATTGGAGCTTTCTTATTGTGGTTCGGCTGGTATGGCTTTAACCCGGGAAGTACACTTTCAGCTATGGACTATGAAGGTATCGGTCGTGTTGCCGCTAATACTACACTTGCTGCTTGTACAGGGTCACTAGCCGCTATGCTTTGTGCGCTATGGATTGGGCCTTTTAAAGGAAAATTTGATACCGGATTCGCATTAAATGGAATGTTGGCAGGTCTTGTTGCCATAACTTGCCCATGCTATTGGGTATCTCCACTGGGATCAGTCATTATTGGACTTGTAGCAGGTGTTATCGTTTTTGGAGGGGTCTATTTATTAGAATACCTCAGAATTGATGATCCTGTTGGAGCAGTTCCGGTACATGGTTTGAATGGTATTTGGGGTACATTATCATTAGGATTATTTGCCAGCGGACAATACGGTGCTACCGGTCCGTTTGGTGCTGATACATCATCAACAGTAAAAGGTCTTTTCTACGGTGGTGGATTTGATGTACTAAAAGCTCAGGCAGTAGGTAGTTTTACGATTACCGTTGCAACATTATTGGTTTCGTTTATCGTAATGTATTTTGTAAGCAAATTACCTTATCCGTTTAAATTACGCGTTGAACCTGAAGGGGAAACCGGCCCCGGAGGATTGGATGTCTTTGAGCATGGAGCAGAAGCTTATAATGAGTAGTCTATAAGAGTTGGATTAAAATAAGAGAATTAAAAAACTCTTGTTTTAAATCAATTAATTTTCGAAGAAAGTGATGTACTCTCATTCAAAAGGACTAATTTTGATATATAAAGAGTCACACTAACCAAAATTATTAAATTATTAAATTATTATTTATTATGAAAAGAATAGAAGCAATAATCAGACGCTCAAAATTTGATGAAGTTAAAGCAGCGTTACACGCCATTGATATCGATTTTTTCACATACTCTGAAACTTTCGGGGTAGGAAATGAACGGAAAAAGAAAGAAATATTCCGTGGATCCTCCAATACGGATTTCATTTCTCGCCTATCGCTATCCATTGTGGTTCGGGATATAAACCTGCAGAAAACGGTTGACTGCCTTCTGGAAAAGGCCTATACCGGAGAAGTTGGTGATGGTAAGATTTTTGTATCTACGATTGATGAATCCTACAGAATCCGGACAAAGGAAAAAGGGGACGAGTCGTTGTATATGAAAGAATAGATCATCCAATAAAACAGAAACCCCTGGTTCAAATCGCAATTAGGAGTTTCTATTAAAATTTGAAGTAACAATTAAAAAATATATGGAACTTTCTGTGATGGTAAATTATCTTGCAAATGCCGTTATTTACAGTAGTAGAGTTCCATTTCATATTATTCTATTTAAAGAATTCACTCAAACACGGTGAAACTGCTTACAACTAATCGTGTGTTTTTTAGTTTTATTGTTTCAGACAGGCTATTTCGTGAGAAATGGCCTGTTTATTTTTAGGGCTATATAATTCAAATGACTGCAAACTTTTTTGGACGCCATATCTATTAAACGCACATCATCTTAAAATCAATCAAGCCAAATGAATCACGAATTACATTTCCATCATAGAGAGAACTATTTTATCTATGCGTGCATTTTTGTATCTTTGCAACAGAACATAAAGGCTTGAAAAATTAGATATGTAGTAAAAATTGAAAATAATATAATATAGCATTTCTTAAATAGAAACTTTAAAATCTTTAAATACGACATTATATTGTTCGTATTACTTCTATATTTTAGGCAAACATAAAAAGAACTAGAACAGTCAGTTTAGAAAAAAAATCATACGAATGAAAGATATTTCCAATATTCCTTTGTGGTGTTCAGTTCCTTTTGTTATAATGCTGTTGGCTATTGCCATTGGACCGTTACTTGCCGAAAGGTGGTGGGGTCAAAACAAGAACAAGTTGCTTGTCTCCCTTTTTCTGGGTATTCCAGTAACCATTTATATGTTAGTAAACGGACATTCCGAGAGTCTGCGCGACACAATCATGTATGATTATGTTCCGTTTATGATTTTGCTGGGTTCATTATTTGTTATTACGGGAGGCATTCATCTATCCGGGGATATTAAAGCCACCCCGCTAAACAACACATTATTTTTGGGCATCGGGTATGTGCTGGCATCTATTATGGGCACCACCGGAGCAGCTATGCTTCTTATTCGCCCGGTTATCACGACCAATCAGGAACGTAAGTATACTACCCATACGATATTATTTTTTATTGCAGCAGTAGCTAACTGTGGAGGACTTTTAACGCCTCTTGGTGATCCCCCGTTATTTATGCTTTACCTGCGAGGAGCTGAGTTTTCATGGTTTTTAAATTTGTTTCCTGAATGGATATTCACGGGTGGATTGTTGTTGTTAATTTATTACTTTGTGGATCGATATTACTACAAAAAAGAAGATTGGGTAAACATCGCGGAAGATTATCTTCAGGTAAAACCAATTCGTGTAACCGGAAACATCAACTTTTTATTTCTAACAGGTGTTGTCATTGCAGTTGCTTTCATCAATAAAGGAAACATTCCTCAAATGGGAGAAGAAAATGCTTCCATCTGGTTGAAGTACCTTCGGGAGATTGTGTTGGTATTACTTACTGTCATGTCTTTATACTACACCAAAACAGAAGTTCGCAAAAACAACAGGTTCTCCTGGGACCCTATTGTTGAAGTTGCTTATCTTTTTCTGGGTATATTCGTAACCATGGCACCAACCTTGATTTGGTTGGCAAAAAATGCAGCGAGCTTTGGAGTAACTGAGCCCTGGCAATTTTTGTATGCATCCGGTACTCTGAGTTCTTTCCTGGATAACACTCCAACTGCAGTTGCTTTTTATGATTTAGCCCGCGGTTTAGTTGTAGCCGGTCTACCTGCATCATTATCTGCAGGAACAATGATGGCCGGAATTCCGGAGATTCTATTAAAAGCAATATGTGTAGGGTCAGTATTTTTTGGAGCAATGACTTATATTGGTAACGGGCCAAACTTTATGGTAAAATCTATTGCCGAAGAGAGCGGTATAAAAATGCCCAGTTTCTTTGCTTATATGTGGAAATTTTCGTTGATTGTCTTATTGCCTATCTACATTTTAGTACAACTGATTTTCGTATAGTATTATCATAAAACACATACTGAAGTTCATTTTAACTGTGTTTAATTTTGAAATGATTGGTTTACCTAAAGAGCATTTGTATACATGAGCATTGAAAAGCTATTCCATCAAAAGTTTCAAGATCCGCGGAAAGGATTAAAATACAATTTAAATACAACAAAAATACTATCTACATTAGAGTTAACGTGAATACAAAAAAAAACTGTTTTATAAATCTGAGATAAAAAAAACGAAAGGTTGTCAAATTTACTTTAAAACAGGTTATTTCTAACGAAATAGCCTGTTGTTTTTTAAGACATGCATACATTCTTCAAAATTATACTTAGTTTAGCGACACAAGAATAAAGTCTCATGGAAGTATTTCGTTAAAAAAATCAATTAAAAAAATGACATAGTGAAATCGTCTTGACTTTTTATTAATAATTTGGATTCATATTCTCAACGATGTTGCTTTTATGGATGTTTTTTATGTATTGTATTGTATCTTGCGAGTCTTGACTCGCAAGATTACAGAAATACCGCGAGTTGGTATTCATACAAGGCTCAGTTAGAAGCGCTATTTTAAAAAAGTCAGGACGACTTCAGTAAATAAATATTTAAAACTATAATCATGGAAATTAATTATCAAAATCAAAAAATCGAAAAAATACATGGATTTTTAGATGAGCTTGTCAAGCGAATAAATCCAGGAGTATTACTCCTATTGGTTGCACTAATAACTATGATCATTGCCAATTCAGACTGGCATCAATGGTATGAATCACTCTGGAAGACGAATCTATTTTTCGGAACTGAGAATTTCAATCTATTTAGTGCTCATGGGCATGCATTTACCACCCTGGAGTTTGTAAACGATGCACTCATGGTGATTTTCTTTTTTACAGTAGGGCTTGAAATAAAGCGGGAAATACTTGTGGGTGAATTATCATCGTTTCGTCAGGCCATCCTGCCGATTATAGCAGCTTTTGGAGGAATGATTGTACCGGTATTAGTTTTCTTGACTGTTGGTAAATTTCAGGCGTTTTCTCCCGAAGAAATGAGAGGAATGGCTATTCCAATGGCAACAGATATTGCTTTTTCATTAGGCATTTTAAGTTTGTTGGGCAAAAGGGTTCCTTTGAGTCTTAAAATTTTCTTGCTGGCATTTGCAACAGTAGATGATATTGGGGGTATCGCTGTGATTGCAATCTTTTACAGCCAGTTTACCACTGCTTCGTTCATCTATTTAATTATTTCAGTCTTTCTTTTCGGCATATTAATAATCGGCAACCGATTGAGAATAAATAGCAAACCGTTTTATACTATTGTAGGCATAGCTATCTGGTACTTATTCCTGCAAGCTGGTATCCATCCTACTATTGCCGGTGTACTCGTAGCATTCACTATACCGGCCAAGCCCCATTTAAATGTAAAAAGATTTACGCAAGGCATTCAACGTGATTTAGGTATAATACGTGAGACTATACCCACTGATGGCAAAGAAAATAAAGGAGATGTCGTCTTGAGCAATAAGCAGATCAAATACCTGTCGCGAATAGAATCTGCCACAAACATGGTCATTAGTCCTTTACAGGGTTTTGAAAACAATCTGAACAATTTAGTCACCTATCTAATTATGCCACTTTTTGCATTTGCAAATGCAGGAGTCGTTTTCAATACATCAAATCCGACTATATTTTCAGGAGTAACCTTTGCAATCATATTGGCCCTGGTAGTTGGGAAGCTGGTAGGAATTTATTCGTTTACCTGGCTGTCTGTAAAATTAAAGATAGGTCGTTTATCTGCCGGAATGACCTGGAAGAATATGTTTGCATTATCATTATTGGGAGGGATTGGATTTACAGTAGCCTTGTTTTTAGGAGGACTTTCGTATACACTTGGAAGCGAATTACTTAATCAAGCAAAGCTGGGAGTGATTATCGGGTCCATAGTTTCAGGAATTTTGGGCTATTTCATGCTGAGAATGGTATTGAATAAAAAATAATTGTTCTATTTACATGAAAATATCCTGACCAATTAGCCAGGAAAAGTCATTCTACAAACCAAGAATTATTCCTTTTAAAATATCAGCAGGCTATTTCATAAGGAATAAGCCTGCTTTTTTTGTGTCAAAAAAACAAACCTAACACCCGACATTACATTTAGCAAAACAAGCCAACAATAATTGAAATTATTTCATTTAAGCACTTATTTCTCTTCTTCTTTGTTAAGCAGATATATCCAATTCCGGTTACAAACCCCTACATAAATGTATATTTTAATAATAAATCATACCTAAATGTAGCTTTTTTAGGTATTTTATTGTCAATTTGCTTTTGTATTCAACAAGTTTAATATACTTTTGTACCAAAATAAGAGAGAAAAAATCATCAACAATCATATTTCAGGCAGTCAATTATTTCATTTACAGCAAGGAGTAAACCTAATTTCGTTTTTTATCAGCAGGCAAACGATATAACTAAACACTAAAAATAAAGAACATGAAGAAGATTGAGGCAGTAATTCGAAAGTCAAAATTTGAAGATGTCAAAGAGGCATTGTATGAAGCAGGCATCGAATGGTTTTCATATTGGGATATTACCGGACTGGGAAAATCAACCGAAGAACAAATTATAAGAGGACAGGTCTTTCAATCGAGCTATATACACAGAAGAATGATTTCAATTGTGGTTAGGGACATTAATTTGGATAAAACACTTGATGCCATATTAAATTCAGCCTGGACAGGCGAAACAGGCGATGGCAAAATTTTTATTTACGACATTCAGGACACGATACGCATCCGGACACGGGAATCAGGGCCTGAAGCATTATTCAATAAGGAGTAAGTAAAAAACAATAAAAGAATCAACAGTTTAGACCAAATAAAAATGAAAAGAAATATCGTATTGACTTCACTGCTATCCTTGTTATCTGTTCCAACATTATTAGCACAAACAACAACTTCAACAGCAGCCCCGACCATAAATGCCGGTGATACGGCATGGATGATTGTTGCAACTGCTTTTGTTTTATTAATGACGATTCCAGGATTAGCCCTTTTTTATGGAGGTTTAGTTCGCCGCAAAAATGTATTAAATGTTTTTATGCAGTGTTTTATTATCACAGCAGCCATCAGCATTGAATGGGTAGTTTGTGGGTATAGTTTATCATTCGGAAGTTCAACAGGATTCCTTGCTCCTTACATAGGTGGTTTGGACTGGGCATTTTTGAATAATATAAAAATTACCGACTTAAGCCCTTACTTTATTTCACATTCACAAATGGGTCTTAACGGAGTTGCAGTAGGTACAATTCCTCACCTGGTTTTTATTATGTTTCAATGCATGTTTGCTGTAATTACTCCGGCATTAATTATCGGTGCATTTGCTGAACGTATAAATTTCAAAGGATTTTTTGTATTCACCATTTTATGGTCATTATTCATTTATAACCCCGTAGCTCACTGGGTATGGTCGACTGATGGATGGTTATTTAAATTAGGAGCCTTAGACTTCGCAGGTGGCACTGTGGTTCATGTCAACGCAGGTGTAGCCGCTATCGTAACAGCGATCATGCTTGGTAAACGCCGGGATTATAAAGATCATGCCATACCACCCCACAATATCACGTATGTAGTTATGGGTGCCGGACTCCTTTGGGTAGGTTGGTTTGGATTCAATGCCGGAAGCGGTTTAGCAGCTGATGGTTTAGCCGGGAATGCACTTATGGTAACACATATTGCTGCTGCCACTGCTGCCATTACCTGGGCTTTATTAGATTGGTTTATTGACAAGAGACCGACCATTGTCGGAATAAGCACAGGTGCCGTTGCAGGTCTTGTAGCCATTACACCGGCAGCAGGATTTGTAGGAGTCCCGGGAGCTCTGGTGATAGGTGTTATTGTTTCACTCGTATGTTTCTGTATGGTGGCTTACGTAAAACCCAAATTAGGATATGATGATTCGCTTGATGCTTTTGGTGTTCACGGGATTGGTGGTATGTTGGGAGCGATTTTAACCGGAGTGTTAGCATCACCTCTTATTCAACCGGCCTACAGTGGTGCTATTTATGGCAACTACAGGCAACTCTTAGTTCAATTTATAGCTGTAGCTACCACAATAATCTATTCAGGAATCGGTACATTTTTACTTTTTAAACTGACTAACAAGCTTGTTGGGATACGCGTAACAGACAAACAAGAAGCTATTGGACTGGATGAGACTCAACATGGTGAAAACGCCTACAATAACTTTGATTAAAGCTACATAAACTGCAAAAACATTTTGTTAAACAGATTATCATTTTGACACTAAGTTTATAATAATTCATAAATGTAACATTTTTAGTAAAAGTAAAAGAAATCGTTTACCGAGGAGATTAAAAATGATTACTGTCACAATTTTATTGCGTATCTTTGTAAGACTCAAAATAATTAATATTGACATCATACAAGATATATTATTTTTAAGATAATAACGATATCGTTATTATTTATGCCGTTTAAGTAACAATCTATTATATATCAATGCAAAAATATGACGATTTAAACATGAATCATCTTTTTTTTCACAAAGAAACCAAATTATGATGTTTAAACTATCATTTTTATTATTTTTGTAGTGTTTTTATAGCATTACGACAAAATTGAACTAAATTTTAAAAATATCGATTAAAAACAACCCTCAAAAAATATAATTATGTCATCATTGAGATTTAAAGCAGTAGAAGAGGCTTTTAAGAAAAAAGCACTTGAAGTTACCCCTCCCTCTAAGTTTACGTCCGATTATTACGGAAAATATGTTTTCAATCGTGCCACAATGGCGAAATACTTGTCGAAAGACACGTTGAAATCACTTAAAAACGTGATTGACAAAGGTGCAACTTTAAACCTGGATATAGCTAATGATGTAGCTGCAGGTATGAGAATGTGGGCCATGGAATTAGGTGCAACACATTACACACACTGGTTCCAACCATTAACAGACAGTACTGCTGAAAAACATGATTCTTTTATTGACTACGTTGGTGGTGCACCAGGAGAAGTAATTATCGAAGATTTTTCAGGAAAGTTATTAGCACAACAAGAACCCGATGCATCTTCTTTTCCAAGTGGAGGTATTCGCAGCACTTATGAAGCGCGCGGTTATACTGCATGGGATCCTTCGTCACCGGCATTTGTAGTAGATGACACCTTAGTAATTCCTACAATTTTCATTTCCTATACCGGTGAATCGCTGGATTTGAAGGCTCCGTTATTGAAAGCTTTAAGTGCAGTAGACAAAGCAGCTACTGCTGTTTGTCAGATGTTTGATCCAAGTGTAAAAAAAGTAGTCTCTTTTTTAGGTTGGGAACAAGAATACTTCTTAGTTGATGAAGGTTTATATGCAACCCGTCCTGATTTATTATTAACAGGTCGCACTTTACTGGGACATGAATCTGCAAAGAATCAACAATTGGATGACCATTATTTTGGCTCAATACCAAGTCGTGTTGCAGCATATATGAAAGATATTGAATTTGAAGCATACAAATATGGTATTCCTGCTAAGACCCGCCATAACGAGGTAGCACCTAATCAATTTGAACTTGCTCCAATTTTTGGAGAAACAAATTTATCAGTGGATCAAAATCTGCTGATGATGTCTATTATGAAAAAAATAGCACGTCGTCATGGATTTCGTCTGTTACTACACGAAAAGCCTTTTGCCGGAATTAACGGTTCAGGAAAACATAACAACTGGTCATTAGGAACAGATACCGGCGTTGGATTATTGACCCCGGGAAAAACACCAGAAGAAAATCTTCAATTCGTCACATTCTTAGTCAACATTTTGCAGGCTGTTTGCAAACACAATGCTGTATTGAAAGCATCGATTATGACTGCTCAAAATGCGCACCGTCTGGGAGCTAACGAAGCACCTCCAGCAATTATATCTGTATTCCTTGGAACTCAATTGACAGCTATTCTTGATAAATTAGAAAAAAGCTCAAGTGAAGAAGCTATAGTTGTTACGGCAAAAAAGACCTTAAGTTTAGGAATTGCTCATATTCCTGAAGTATTCCTGGATAATACGGATCGTAACCGTACTTCCCCGTTTGCTTTTACCGGAAACCGTTTTGAATTCCGTGCCGTAGGTTCTTCAGCAAACTGTTCATCAGCTATGGCTACATTAAATGCTGCCGTTGCCGATCAATTAACTCAATTTAAAGCTGATGTTGATTCAAGAATTGCTGCCGGAACAGCCAAAGAAAAAGCAATTTTCGATGTAATAAAATCCTATATCAAATCATCGAAAGCAATTCGCTTTGATGGAAACGGTTATAGTGATGAATGGAAATTAGAAGCAGCTGAACGTGGATTGGATTGTGAAACAAGCGTGCCTAAAATTTTGAAAGCCTATACTTCAAAAACAAGCATTGAGTTATTCCAAAAAACAGGAGTAATGACCTCTGTTGAACTGCATGCACGAAATGAAGTGAAATGGGAAACTTATATCAAAAAGATTCAAATTGAAGCTCGTGTCTTAGGTGATTTAGCACTTAACCATGTCATTCCGGTAGCAACACGTTATCAATCATTCCTTTTAGATAATGTTTATAAAATTAAAGCAGTTTATTCAGCTGAAAAAGCAGATAAATTATCTAAACTGGATTCTGATATTATAGAGGAAATTGCAGAACATATTTCTATCATTAAAACAAATGTGGATGCACTGGTAGAAGCTCGTAAAGTTGCGAATAAAATCGACAGTGAATATGAAAAAGCACTATCTTATCATGATGACATATTACCCTATTTTGATGAGATTCGTTATCATGCAGATAAATTAGAAATGATTGTGGACGATGAGATGTGGACTTTACCTAAATATAGAGAATTACTATTTATTCGTTAAAACAAAGGTTTTACACCAACTTTCATAAATTAGAATAGTGGGAAAGCCTAAAAGGTTTTCCCACTATTTTCAAAATAACAATAGAACAAAACAACACGATAAATTAGCTGAAAGTAACAGTTTTTAAGCGTATAAAAAAAGAAGCTATGACAATCCCTAAATTAACTGACGAATATGACCAGCAATCGCTCTATTCACCACAAAACGAGCACGACGCCTGTGGTGTTGGCTTAATACTAAATCTTCATGGTGAAAAGTCCCATGAAATTGTTGAGAATGGATTGCAGGTTCTCGAAAACATGGTACATCGTGGAGCTGAGAGCGCCGATAACAAAACTGGCGATGGTGCCGGTATTTTAGTTCAAATTCCGCACGAATTTATATTGCTCCAAGGTATAGCAGTTCCTGCAAAAGGAAAATATGGGACTGGTCTTGTGTTCCTGCCAAAAGACGAAAATAAAGCACAACTTTGCCTGAATGTTATCAAAGAAAACGTCAATAATGAAGGTCTAAATCTTCTAGCCATCCGTGACGTTCCTGTAAATAGTGAAATTTTAGGAGAAATATCTGCCTCAAACGAACCAAATATAAAACAAATTTTCATTACAGGTCCTTTTTCTCAGGAAGAACTGGAGCGTAAACTTTATATTGTCCGTAAGAAAATTGAAAATTCAATTTCCAAATCAAATATTTCTAAAGAACGTAGTTTTTATATTGTAAGTCTATCGACGAAGCAGATGATTTACAAAGGAATGCTTACTTCGCTTCAATTACGTGAGTATTTTCCTGATTTATCAAATGTTAATTTCACCAGCGGCATAGCCTTGGTACATTCCCGTTTCAGTACAAATACATTTCCGACATGGGATCTGGCGCAACCATTCCGTATGCTAGGCCATAATGGTGAAATAAACACAATTCGTGGAAACAGACAATGGATGGAGTCTCGTGAAAGCGTTTTAAAATCAGATCAACTAGGGAATTTACAAGAGTTGTATCCAATCGTACAACCAGGAATGAGTGACAGTGCCACATTGGATAATGTCCTTGAATTTCTGGTCATGTCGGGAAAGAGTTTACCACATGCCATGGCTATGCTGGTTCCTGAAAGTTGGAATGCAAAAAACCCAATTTCCGATAATCTAAGAGCATTCTATGAATACCACAGTACCTTCATGGAACCATGGGATGGACCAGCAACATTGCTTTTTAGTGATGGACGCTATGCAGGAGGAATGCTTGACAGAAATGGATTACGCCCTGCGCGTTATCTTGTTACCCACGATGATTTGATGGTCATAGCTTCTGAAACAGGAACTATTGAATTCGAACCATCCAGGATCAAAGCCAAAGGTCGTTTAAAGCCTGGCAAGATGATCATGATAGATACCGAATTAGGTCAGATATATTATGATAACGAATTAAAAGAAGGTTTGGCTAAAGCATTTCCTTATCGGGAGTGGTTAAATAAAAATTGTATTAATCTAGATAATATTACATCCGGACGAACTGTAAAAAACGATCTGAATAATTATCAAACGCTTTTAAACGCATTCGGTTATTCAAAAGAAGATTTGGAGAGGCTAATCCTCCCCATGGCTAATGATGGCTATGAACCTACATCGTCAATGGGGAATGATGCAGCGTTGTCAGTTTTCTCGGACAAGCCTCAGCGTTTGTTCAATTATTTCCGACAACAATTTGCTCAGGTAACAAATCCTCCAATTGATCCGATCCGTGAAGAATTGGTAATGTCCTTAACAGGTTATGTTGGCTCTTTACACCAAAATTTGCTGGAACCTGCAAACGAAATTTGTAAGATGGTAAAACTAAAAAGTCCAGTTCTTACAAATACACAGTTTGACATTCTATTAAATTTAGAATATAAAGGTTTTTCAACAATTTCACTTCCCATGCTTTTTGATCCTAAATCAGGTTCAGAAGGTCTTGAAAAAGCGATACAGGAACTTTGCCTGTCAGTTGAAAAAGCTGTGGATGATGGTAAAAATTACATTGTTTTAAGTGACCGTGGAGTTGATGCAACCCATGCACCAATCCCATCACTTTTAGCTGTTTCAGCAGTGCATCTCTATTTAGTCCAAAAAAGAAAAAGAATGCAAATTGATATAGTGGTTGAAACTGCAGAACCACGTGAAGTAATGCATTTTGCACTTTTATTTGGATTTGGAGCCAATGCTATTAATCCATATATGGTTTTTGCAATTATTTATGAGAAAGCAAAGTCGGGTGATATCCAAATGGATTTTACAACAGCTAAATCGCATTACATTAAAGCTGTTAACAAAGGATTATTAAAAGTCCTTTCAAAAATGGGAAATTCTACTCTGCGCAGTTATCGAGGAGCCCATATTTTTGAAGCAATTGGCATTTCATCTTCACTTCTGGATAAATACTTTAAGGGAATATCGTCAGCAATAGAAGGCATTGACCTGGAAGATGTTGCCAATGAAGTACTAAAACCTTTTATTGAAGCATTTCATCCTCAGGAAGGAAGTGATCCTTCACAATTAAAAAATCTTGGCCTTTACTCATATCGCAGGGATGGAGAAGAACATGCGTGGAATCCTGAATCAATAGCACGACTTCAAATTGCAACAAAAACAAATAGTTACGAGAAATTCAAAGAATATACCAAGACTGTTGACGAAAAACCAACGCCTATATTTATTCGTGACTTGATGGACTATAAGCGAAATCCTATTGATATTAACGAAGTAGAACCAATTGAAAACATAACAAGACGATTCGTTACAGGTGCAATGTCTTACGGTTCAATTAGCCGGGATGCACATGAGGCAATGGCAATGGCCATGAACGTATTAGGTGGGCGAAGCAATACAGGAGAAGGGGGCGAAGATCCTGAACGTTATAAAAAACGTGAAGATGGTTTAAGTACCAGAAGTGCTATTAAACAAGTTGCTTCCGGTCGATTTGGTGTAACTGCTGAATATTTGGTAAATGCCGATGAACTCCAGATTAAAATAGCACAGGGTGCTAAACCGGGTGAAGGTGGTCAATTACCAGGATATAAAGTAGATAAAATAATTGCAAAAACGCGTCACTCTATTCCAGGGATTTCGTTAATTTCACCCCCACCCCATCACGATATATATTCAATTGAAGATTTAGCACAGCTTATCTACGATTTGAAAAATATAAACCCATCAGCTACTGTAAGCGTTAAATTGGTTTCTGAGACCGGTGTTGGAACGATTGCAGCAGGAGTTGCAAAAGCAAAAGCAGATTTAATTTTAATCAGTGGTGCTGAAGGTGGAACAGGTGCAAGTCCTTCAAGCTCAATTAAACATGCTGGTTTGCCTGTTGAAATTGGCTTAGCAGAAACTCAGCAGACACTGGTACTGAACAATCTTCGTGGTCAGGTACGTCTACAAACCGATGGTCAATTGAAAACCGGTCATGATATAATAGTTGCCGCTTTATTAGGAGCTGAAGAATATGGTTTTGCCACCAGCGCATTGATAACTCTTGGTTGTGTAATGATGCGTAAATGTCATTTGAATACTTGCCCAGTTGGTGTAGCAACACAAGATGAAAAATTACGTCAGCATTTTACCGGAAAATATGAATATCTGGTTAATTTCTTCAAATTCCTGGCTCAGGATGTTCGTGAACACTTAGCTCAAATGGGCTATCGCAGTCTTGATGAGATTATAGGACATGCTGAATTGCTTGAAAGAAAGGATGTAGAAGGTACTGAGAAACTGAAGAAAGTCGATTTATCAAAGATTATGTTTACACCGGCAAACAACTCAAATTTCGCGCTACGTCATGTAAAGAATCAGGATCATAAAATTGAGAATGTTCTGGATCGTGAATTGATTAGAAAATCTCTACCAGCTTTAGATTTATGTATGCCTGTGGAAATGAAGTATAAAATTAAAAACACTGACCGTACAGTTGGTGCAATGCTTTCAGGCGAAATTGCTAAACGATATGGAAATACCGGCTTACCAACTGATACTATCAAAGCTTATTTTCAAGGTTCAGCCGGACAAAGTTTCGGGGCATTTCTAAGTAAAGGGGTGTTTTTTCAACTGGAAGGAGAAGCGAATGATTATCTGGGCAAAGGGCTTTCAGGAGGAAAAATCATAGTAATTGCACCAAAAGAAAGTACATTTAAACCGGAAGAAAACATTATTGCCGGCAATACCATTTTATATGGTGCTACTTCAGGTGAAGTATATATTAATGGCGTGGTAGGAGAACGTTTTTGCGTCCGGAACTCAGGGGCAACTGCCGTTGTTGAGGGAGCAGGTGATCACTGTTGTGAATATATGACAGGTGGTAGAACAGTTGTCCTTGGCACTACTGGACGTAACTTTGCTGCAGGTATGAGTGGTGGAGTGGCTTATGTTCTTGACGAATCAGATAACTTCGACTTTTTCTGTAATATGGAAATGGTTGAACTTTCACTTATCGAAGACAGTGCAGACAGAAAAGAATTACAAGGACTGATTTCCAATCACTATAAATATACTAAAAGTCTACTCGCAAAAAAGATTCTGGAAAATTGGAGTGCATACATTGATAAATTCAAAAAAATAGTTCCAATTGAATATAAGAAAGTACTGCAAGAAGAAAAAATAGAAGCAATCAACAAGAAAATAGCTCAAGTTGAACGCGATTATTAATTACAAAACTTTTCCAAAGTTACTTAAAACAATAAAACATTATGGGAAATCCTAAAGCATTTATAAATACACCCCGCAAAATTGCAGGATACCGTCCTATTAACGAACGGATCTCCGACTTTGGTGAAGTCGAACAGACATTAAATCGTGAAGACAGAAAACTTCAGGCCTCACGATGCATGGATTGCGGAATTCCGTTTTGTCACTGGGCTTGCCCTCTTGGTAACAAGATGCCTGAATGGCAGGATTTGATTTACAAAGGAAAATGGAAAGAAGGTGTGGAGGTACTACACGAAACAAATAATTTTCCTGATTTTACAGGTCGTATTTGTCCTGCTCCATGTGAAAAGTCATGTGTATTAGCATTGCAAGATGCAGCTGTCACTATTCGCGAGAATGAAGCAGCAGTTACAGAAGTTGCATTCATCGAAGGTATGATTAAAGCTCGTCCACCAAAGACACGTACCGGCAAA
>Ga0302272_1000274_pt1 | contig 24084 bp, 18 predicted proteins | sample III_Bog_N1_2_FD_198772 | JGI IMG/M metagenome (GOLD analysis project Ga0302272, IMG submission 198772) | Peat permafrost microbial communities from Stordalen Mire near Abisko, Sweden - III_Bog_N1_2 | ecosystem: Environmental > Terrestrial > Soil > Wetlands > Peat | place: Sweden: Abisko...
AATTTAGAACTGTTTAGTGTGTATTGATAGAATAAAATAGATTTGATAATTCACAATTATGCCATAGCTTTTGATAAAGTTAGATAATAAAAAACAGACCGGTTCGTGAGAATCGGTCTGTTTGATTTTATAAGAATGAAGGTAGTTAATGCTATTTCATTTTTTTCATCATCCATTTACGGCGAATCCAATAATCAAGCCCGATAAGAATAAGGCTCAGGAAGGCAATATAAAAACTAAATGCATACATCGATTTAGACTCCGACGAGAAGTGTATTTTCGGGAATTTGGGAAGTTCGAATGCAAAGTTCCACGGAATATAGGTGACGAAAACGTAAACAGCCAATCCTATTAATGCCAGCGAAACTCCCGAAATAAGACATAATCCAAGTACATACGCTCGTTTTTTCTTTCGTTCTACGGCGCGATACACCTCTGCCATCAGGCGTGAATTGAAATCGGCAGAAAGTCGGGGGCTTTCGGTCGATTGGAGTACTTTTCTGATTGCTTTATCGTTGTTCATTTTCATTTCCTTTCGTCATTAATACATATAATTTCTTTCTCACCCGGTGAAGTTTCACCTTCACATTCTCCGGGGTCAGATCCAACACCCGAGCCAGTTCCGCCACTGATTTATCTTCGGTATAAAAAAGCGTTATCAGCGTTTTTTCCTCCACATTTAGTTTGCCGATTGCCTCTTCCAGCTTTTGCAGCTTGATTTCATTTTCATCGGGATCGAAAAAGGTTTCTATCGCCTCATCAGGAACGCTTTCCATCATTGCTTCGTCCACCATCGGGAACTCCATTTTCCGCTTTCGGGTGGCCGAAATGGCCGTATTGTACGCTATCCGAAACAGCCAGGTGGAGAAACTGCAATCGCCTTTGAAAGTATCCAGCTTTTTGAATGCTTTCAGAAAACTATCCTGCGTCAGCTCCTCAGCATCTTCATTAGTCAGTACTATACGAACAATCAACGAGTAGATAGAGTTGCTGTACGAGTTAACGAAATACGAAAACAAATTCGTTTCGCCGGCAAGTATGCGCTCTATGTAGTTTAACTCGTCCTGATTATTCATATATTGTATAAGACGCACATGTTCCGTTTTGGTTACACATTTTTAAAGAAGAAATAAAAAACGGGGGAGATGTGTAACCATTTTTGGGTTGCTGCGTCAAAACAGTACAAAGAACGAAATTATTTATTTAAAAACAAAAAATTATGATGGACTTTATTACTATTCCATTGGTTGTTGGAATGATAACCCTTGGTATTTACAAATTGTTTGATTTGTTCGTACGCAAAAAAGAGCGTTTGGCTATTATTGAAAAAATTGGAGAAAAATTCGACTCATCCATGATTGAAAACAAGTTTTCATTTCCTTTAAATCTAAAATTTGAAAATGTTGGTACTTTTGGTACTCTGAAAATAGGTTGTTTTCTACTTGGAGTAGGACTAGGATTGCTTATCGGGTATTTTATTGGTTGGTCCACCTTGGTGAACTTAAACTCAGGTGATTATTATGTTCGTCAGACAGCAGGAGTTATTTATGGTGCTTCTATGTTATTATTTGGTGGCTTAGGTTTATTGATTTCCTTTCTTATTGAAATGAAATACAGAAAAGATAAAAAGGAAGAGTAAAACAGGTAAGTTCAAGTTATTACAAAAAAGAATAGAAAAACGCATGAGATACAACCTAATTATCAGTCTCTTTCTGTTACTAAGCTTTCAATCAGTATTACTGTCACAGACTGTATGGAAAACAGATAGTGTAACAATACAGGGTAAAGTTATAAATCATAAGAAAGACAAAGGGCTTAATACCATCAACTTTCATTTTACAGAGATAACTGATAGATCGCAAGATAAGACATTTATTGCCGAAATTGACAGTTTAGGACGTTTTTCAAAAAAGATTCCGGTTTCTTATACTCAGGATTTCAACTTGCGCTATGGTGATAATTTTACTAATTTATTTTGTGCTCCTGGGGATGATATTGTGTTAAGTGTAGGTTCAGTTGATTCTAATCACTCGGGTGTCGACCCCTTCATAAAGGTTGTAGGCGGCACCCGGATGAAAGATAATAATGACTATATGAGATTTATGGATGAAAAATCTAAAGTCAACATTCCTGAAGATAAGGATCTGTATAAAAATAAATCTGTGACTGACTTTAAATTATTCATCGGGAATAGGGAGAAAGAGTACAGAAAATACCTTGATGATTTTAAAAAGGAAAATCATACCAGCGAATTATTTAATCGGATAACTGATGATCATATTAAATATGAATCGTTGTCGGACATAATGTGTTACCCTTTTGAATATGCCCTGCAAAATAATGTAAACAGAGATTCAGTTCAATTGCCAACAGATTTTTATAATTTTCTACAGCAATATGACAAAAATAATAGTCATCTTTTTTCAAGGAAGCACGCCTACTTTTTATACCTATATTACAGACATGCGATAAATACACCTAAAGATTCTCTTAATAAGGCGAATCAACTATTCAAACAGAAAAACACTATAGGAGGTGCTAACGTGTTACAGACTATGATTATGGGCAATACATCCGGATTTATAAGAGACATTTGCTTATCTACTTTATATCTCGACGCTATTGAGGGAAAACAATTAAATGAATTTGAGGCAATTTACCATCCGACCTATATTTCCAATTCCTTTATTGCTAAAAACATCGACAAGGAGTATAAGGAACTAAAGAAATTTATGTCGAACCAGAAAACAAAAAATGCCAACCTACGATCAATTAAAAGCAGTATCGTAAGTAATTTGATAGATACAATTTCTTCAAGATATTCAGGAAAGGTGATTTATGTCGATTTTTGGGCACCATGGTGCGGACCATGCATGGAGGAAATGCCCAATTCAAAAGCTTTGCAATTGGAATATAAAAACAAAGATGTGATTTTTCTATTCCTAGCAAACCGATGCTCTGAGGAATCCTGGAAAGCGACAATCGCAAATAAAGGACTGACCGGCGAGCATATTCTTTTGACAGATGATCAATTTAATGTATTAGCCGAAAAGTTTGGTATTTCAGGCATTCCTCATTATGTGCTTATAGACAAAAAAGGAACAATCATTTCGCAAAATGCAACCCGTCCAAGTGAGAAAGAAGCATTAATGGAAAATATAAACAAATTACTTGAACCAAATTCAAAATAAACACTCAATAATTACGTCTTGGGTCTTAAAATAGAACCTTATTGCATAAAAATTAAAACTAATAAATATGAAAAAAACGCTCATCACGCTTATCATTCTTTCTCTCCTCTACTCGCTAAACCTACGAAGCGAAGTAACCATCACAGGAAAAATAACAGGAAAAAATCCCATTGAGGTTAAGTTTACTGTTCCCATTAATGGAGTTTGCTACTGGGGCTTCAGTGAATCAGTGATGTCGGACTCTTTAGGAAACTTTCAAATAAAAACAAAAGCAGACAAACCTGCTTTTGTTTCCATTATGGTTTCGGGAGAAGATCCTAATAAGATAGTGATAGAACCTGGTGTTAAGTACAAAGTGGCTATTGACATGGCGAATAATGCTAATAAACTGACTGTGCTGAGTCCCAACGAAAAAGGACAAGAGTTCTACTGCAGTTTGCCAAATCCCTCTTTTGTTTCGATAGATGCCAGAAAACTGAGCAAAGACACCACCGTACTGCTTTTAAAGACCAAGATTGCCACGCTTAAGGAGGCGGAACTTTCGCCGCTGAAAAAGTTGCTTGCTTCCAATGAAATAACACCCGCATTCTACAAACTGGTGGAAGCCGACCGGAATTGTTACTTTTCAGCTGTGTTGGGCTATACTTTATTAATGCGGTTCGATCGATTTTATATTGATCATCCGTCCGATTATCCAGCGGATATGAATCAGTTGATAAATAGTATTTATGCCGATTATCCCGCCAATAATAAAAAGTTGGATAATTCAACGTTTTGGTATGACTATGCCAAAAGCTATTTAGATGTAAAAGAATATGTAAATAAAGATTTCAACTCGCAGGAAATTAGAGCTATTGCCAAAAAGGGTTTTATCAATACGCACATTTTTGCCGAAGCACAAAAACGATTGACAGAACCAAACCTGGAATACTTCAAAGCTGCCCATATACACTTCACGGCTATTCAGAAAAGATACGAGAAGGAATTAATTAGCCTGTTCGATCAGTTTAAGAAAGATTATCCGCGCAGTTCCTTCACAAAGTACCTGGAACCGCAGATAACTCCTATCGTTGAGTTTCATAAGAAGGCGGAACTGCCGGTTAATTCCCAAATAAAAGTTGTTGAGAATTATATGAAGTTCAATTCGCTCAAAGAAGCAGTTGCACAATTCAAAGGGAAAAAATTGTTTGTGGATGTTTGGGCGACGTGGTGCGGTCCGTGTAAAGAGGAATTTCAGTATAAGGACAAACTTCAGGCTCTTTTGAAGAAAAACAATATTCAGGTTGTTTATATTTCGATTGATAAAGATGATCAGGAAAAACAATGGAAAGACATGATTTCCTTTTATAATCTGGAAGGTTATCATATCCGAACCAATGAAAAATTCTACGCTGATTTAATTAAACTCTATAATCAAAATGGTATGATAGCCATTCCGTGGTATATGCTGATTGATGAAAATGGAAACATAATTAAAGAACACGCAGCCCGTCCATCCGAACTAGATAAATTGGAAGCTGAGATAACGAATAAATAAGAGAGATTTCGGGACCACAATTGTAAGAAGAATAAAGACTTTACTATAAAATGAGCTGTTTGATTAATTTCAAACAGCTCATTTCTTATGTGCAATATCACCTATCCTCACGGATATGTCCTTGATTCAATGATGGGCGAATGGCTGGGGTTGGTGGAAAATGAGTTAAATACAAGGAGCCCTCCGTACTTGACCCTAAATATTTAAAGTATGTATTCCCCACAATCAATAATAACCCCATCAGCATATCACCCACCCCTTAAGATTTCTACTAAAAACCATACGAGTTTCGTGTGAGTTATTTTTCCTCAATAATTATTTGGTTTTTCATTACAACTTGCTCAACAGAAGCTAGATTTTTGCATCACTTGGGATGTATAAAATGCCTTGTCCTAAAAATTTATTCATTCAATTTTTTAATCCTCTAAAATACAACAAATTAAAAAATGGCTTGTCCTAAAATATTTTATCATAATTTTTGGGCTATTGTAACAATTGCGCTAATTTAGACACGTAAAATAAACACAGCTTAACGTAGATTGAGTTAAATACATTGTAGTGTGAATTTGTTTTAATAAATATGAGCCTTTTATCCATGAAGTATTTTATCTGTTCCCATTCTTTTTTATCTCCCTATTGCGTGTATTCAATACATCGGAATTACGATGGAGCTAATGCCACAAGCATTACTACCGATACCAGCTGCTATAGCCGCTCTTCCATTAGGAATCGACTGCAAACCACGTACAATATTCCCGATTCCATACAGAACAGACATTTTTTCTCGTGGAATAATACCGATTCCTTGTGGAATACTCCTTTTTCCAATCGGAATACAGACTATTCTAGAAGGAATACTAACAATACCATATACTATACTCCCTGTTCCAATTACTATTGGCAGTATTCCAATTGGAATCGTACCAGTTCCAATTGGAACAGACAAGATTCTATCTGTAATCGACAATATTCCAAATGGAACAGGCAGTATACTACGTGGAACGGAAACTATTCCACGTGGTATTGCTCCTATAGCAGAAGGCATAAGACAGATAACAGCAGCTATACACAGTACTTATTCAATATTTTCAATTTCTCCTGCTCAAACCTCAATCAATTAACTCGTTAAACAGAAAAATTAAACTCTTATGAAAAGAATTAAAGTATTACTAGATTTTATCAAACTAGTGGTAGCCGAAAAAATAGTGTTTTATCGCAATGTAGTTACCAAATTATCAAATAATCCAACGTTTCCTGATCCTGATGTTTCGCTCGACGAAGCCAAAACAGCGGTAGATGCGCTGGAAACATCTTATATCGCATCAAGAGATGGAAGTCATACCGCTACAGCACAGTTGCATGCCAACGAGGCTGCTGCCGACGAGATATTCAGAGTACAGGCAGCCTACGTGGACAGAGTGTCGGTAGGCGACGAAACGAAAATACTCAGTGCCGGATTTCATGCTTCCAAGCAACCGCTGCCTATCCAGAAAGCAACGCTTACGGTGCTTGACGGAGCCAACTCGGGCAATGTAAAACTGGTAGCCAAGGCAGTAGAAAAAGCCGGTTCATACATCTGGCAAATGGCTAAAGGTGCTTTGCCTGCCAACGAAGCAGGCTGGACTACACTGGGTTATACCACACAATCCAATAATGAAATAACGGGACTGGATGTGGCAACCAGGTATTATTTTCGGGTGGCGGCAGTAACCCCCGATGGAACTACCGACTTTAGTGCACCGGTACTGAAGGTGGTAGTATAAATATAAAAATGAGCAGGAGAAATTGAATTTATAAGTAGTTACAAGTATTTAGTTACGAGTCTTATTCATTGATAATTGAATAACCAATAGTAACGCCAAAGGCAAATATCGCGAAGCTAATATCGCCGCAGGCATAATATCATGAAATAAATATCACAAAGTAAATATCTAAGATTTATGAAAAAACTCACACTCACTCTCTTTCTTTGCTGTTTAGGAGGATTAGGATTGGTGCTTGCCCAAAGCTCACACAGCCTCACCACCGAACGCAATGCCTACCGGGCAGCCGACCAACTGGTGAAACAACAGGTTGAATTTAAAGACCCCGGCAGTACGGGCAAGGGTTTGTACTGGGACTTCAGTGCCTTGCAGCCTATCAACGAAAACTATACGCTCAACTACTTTATTCCCGACTCGGCACGGATGACACGCCTGTGCTGACAGGAGCATAACACGCGTTATTATTTCCGCCAGCAGCAGGATAGTCTGCAAGCCGTGGGCTACGAAAACGCTACTACCTACATGGAATACACCGTACCGGAACTGCGGATGCGTTTCCCGTTCTCGTACGGCGATACGCTGTTCAGCTACTTTACGGGTAAGGGAGAGTATTGCCATCGGATAGCGCTGGCTGTAAAGGGATACACCCGCATACAAGCCGATGCGGTAGGCGACCTGAAACTTCCGAACTTTGAAACCGTAAAGAAAGTACTTCGCGTACGCACACTTCGTCATTATACCGAAACCGGAAAAGACAGTGTGGAAATGACCCTGGACACCTACTCTTGGTATGCATCGGGCATTCGCTATCCGGTGTTCGAAAGCGTAAAAACCACCCTGAGTCGAAAGGGCGACACCAAAGACAGCAACGGTGAAAGTATGAAAGATACCACGGTTTTTTCCACTTCTTTTTATTACCCTCCCGAACTGCAAACATCGCAGGTTCAAACCGACTCTATACCTACTGAAAAGGAAACCGCTGTAACGGCGGGAGCCGCTGCCGTATTTACCGAAGCACGTCTGATGCCCAACCCGGTGGTGGATAATCTGTATATCAACTATAAACTGGTGCGTGATGCCAAGGTGTGGTTTACGGTACACAGCAATATAGGTATACCTTTGTGCCAGACCAGCCCCGAAAATCTGGGCGAAGGAGTACACAGCACCACTGTGCGCATGAAAGGGATGATACCTGGTATATACTCACTCTATGTGCATGTGGACGATATGGTGATGCGACTCAATGTGATTAAACAATAAACCAACAGAGTTTAATAATATATATTAAGATGAAAAAATTATTTTTACTTATTACACTAATCCTACCTCTTTTTCTGGCAAATGGGCAAAGCGTTCAACAACTGAAGGTACAGATACCCACTTCGCCGCAAGCAGAAGCATTTCAGAAATTCGGCGATATAGCCATTAATTATTCTACAGGAACTCCTGATATTTCAATACCCCTGTATGAAATAAACCATCGAGGATACAAACTACCACTCGCATTAAGATACAATCCGCAACCCCTGAAAGCAGGTTATAATTACGATGTCTACGGACAAGGTTGGGGATTATCGATAAATAGTTGTGTGTCAAGATCAATAGAATATCTGCCGGATGAAACAAGAGATTTTAAAATAGAGAATAACAAACTAAGCGATCCCTACTGTTTAGATTGTAGTCCACTTTCAGGTAGTTACGTAAATAATGAGCGCAGGTTAGATTTTTCCGGATATAATTTTGCTCATGATAAATTCAATGTAGTATTACCCAATGGGAGTTCTTTTAACTTTATTATGGATCGTGACTACTCCAATAATCTGACCTATAAAATATCCGATGGGCGATCGGTAAAAATTAATTGTATTTTTACTACAGGTAATATTCAGAAATTTGAAGTAACCGATGAGGATGGGATTAAATATATATTTGATCAGGGAGATTTGCCACACTCCTTATCAGGGGCATTAAATCCGAATTATTATGTTTCCTGGCAACTGACAAGCATCAATCTACCTAATTCTTCTGATCCAATAACGTTTACTTACACTAATTCCATATCGAGCCCGATTGTTGCTTGTACTGAATATGGATTAAAGATGTCGGGCGATATTCATGAAATGACTTCGGCAAATGGAATACCTGTATATCCACCTTTGTATGCGCGTGGAGAAGATTATTCCCTGGCAAATTCAGGTTCATCTTACGGATATACAATGAAACTTCCCACCTCTATTAGCTATGGTAACACGAATATTTATTTTCAATACGGAACAACACCGCGTGAAGGTAATTCGCATCTTTATGTGCAAGAAATGAGCATAGCCGAAGGTTCAACCCGCGTACGGGATGTCAAATTAAAAATGTCAATGAAAAGTTTATATGCCGGAGGTTGTGCGGGACCCTTTGACTTAGTCAAACTGGATAGTGTTTGTATTAGCGGCTCGTCAACCATAAATAAACCTCAGGTTTACAAATGTATTTATTTCGATACAGGATTCTATTTGTCCGGTACAGATCATTGGGGTTACTTAAGTAATTTGAATGCAAGTGTTGGTGTAGCTAATTTTAATGTTTACACAAATTTTGAAATCGACAAGTACAACGCTATGCTAACTGCTTATTCAAGTTTTTTAAGCCCAATATCAACCCCACAGAATTATACTTATAAGGGATTTAGATTATCGAATGGAAATAATCGCCATCCCTCTGAGCCCAGCGAGCACGGTGTGCTCTCCAGCATTTGGTATCCCACTGGTGGTCACACTGATTTCGTATTTGAAAATCATCGATTTTTTACTTCAACAGATGACAGCGGTGAATTTATTTCTAATCCTCAAAACCGGATTGTGGCTAGAGCAGCCGGATTTAGAATAAAGAAAATTAGTAACTACAACCTAGACGGTACGATTTCAAAGACTCTTAATTTCAGATATGGAAGTGTATTATCAACTGCTTCGGATATCAATCAAATATCTTCCCATACGGGAGTTGGCGAACCGGTTGTTGATCCCAATGTGCTGACTTATATGGCATTTTCGGTTCGTTCTAGCACTGCAGAGATTCCATCCTATCATGTACGAAATATGGTTCTTGGAATCAATGAAAACGGGCAGCACTCCAATTTTCTTGATCCTTTAAAAGATCTATGGCTTAGTGGCAGTAAAATGTTATGGGAATGCACATTTAACGCACTCAATTTTAGAAAAATATTAAATGGAAGGCAACCGGTTGTTTATCCGGAAGTAACGGTTTATTATGGCGATAGTGAAAGTCCGGAAGGATGTACAGGAAAGACCGTATATAAATACGATATTTGGGGAAATGCGGTGGATTTACTCAGTGGAAATTATAAGGATAGTATTTTCTTTGAATCTCCCCATTATTACGGAAACGTTATTGACTATGAAGGTAAAAGCTATGAATACAATAAGTTGAAAGAAAAGCGAGATTATAAATTCGAAAACAATAATTATAAACCGGTACAATCCGAAAAGATGGAATGGAATGAACAATACCAGTCGTACAGCGATTTCATCCACACGAATCCTTATCCTTATTTAATGGCTTTCTCTTCGGATGTTTTGGGGACTTATCTGCAAACAAAAGTAAACTACTTAGGAGATTCAAAATTAATGGCAAAAGAAACTACTCAGTTTGTTGATAATGGAGATAGTATTGTTTCACGTGAAAGCTTAAATTACAACGATCGTCGCCAATTGGCTAGCAAAACTGTTACGAGCAGCACAGGCAGTGTTAGTCTCAATTCTTTTAGTTATCCTATTCTTTCATCGGATGGGAACACTCCGGCTATAATATCAACAATGGTGAATAAAAATATGATTTCGCCAGTTATTGAAGCCAAAACCGAGGTAATAGGTGTCGGGGGAAGTCCTACAACTACTATAGCAGCAGCCAAAGTAGATTATGCACAATTCAACAACAACACATTAATTGCACCTGCTGCGTCGTATGAATTGAATTTAAAATCTACCGGTAATGAGTATGATTTACAAAATCAGATAAACTTCTATTCTCCCAATGGTAATCCGCTTGAAATCTTATCTAAGAACGGTATATCTACAGTCTATCTTTGGAGCTACGATGACCGCTACTTAATAGCTCAAATAGTAAATTCGACTTATGGAGCAGTGAAAGCTGCATTAGGATATTCAGATAGCCAGATGAATAGCTTATTTATAAACGTACCTGATATGAGCGTGATTAATGGATTACGAACTTCATTGATAAATGCTCAAGTTAGCACTTATACTTATGGTGTTCAGGGTACATTAATCTCTGGCACTGATCCGCGTGGTATTACTACCAATTATACTTACGATACCTTTAATCGATTATATCTGGCCCGGGACAATGATAAGTACATTTTAGGCAAGTACAGCTATGGATATCAAAATGCCCCCGATAACGGACAAGGTGGATATGAACCTCCCTCAGCAGAAATTACACTCGGGGCTACAAACTATACTTTAAACGCTACCGGAACTGCAAACTTAGGGTTAGTTTCGGGAGGATCGGGAAGTTATACCTATAGTTGGTATCTAAAAAATAGTTCAGGTTCTATACTGCTGAATAATACAAATACCACATCTACATCATTTGCATTTACCTGTTCACAGATTGGGTCATTCACCGTACAATGTACAATAACTGACAACATAACCGGACAAACGACAAATAAAACACAAACCGTATACTGTTATATTCCAGCTACAGCTGGTGTTTCAACGGGTGCTTCGTGGTATGTGCTTAATGGTGTAGGGAGTGCATCGGTGTCCGTAGGTAACGGATCTGGTAACTTCTCCTATGCATGGTCGTTGAAAAACAGTGGTGGAACGGTGTTACAAACAGGTAATAACTCTACCTCATTCAGTTACACCTGCTCGCAAGCCGGAACGCTTACCGTGCAATGCGTGGTGGCCGATAATGTAACAGGACGATCGGCAGTTGATGCTAAAACAATAAGCAGTTACACATTACCTACAGCAAGTGTTTCTACAGGTGCTTCGTGGTATATGCTTAATGGTACAGGCAGTGCGTCGGTAGCAGCAGGCAGCGGATCCGGTAACTTCTCCTATGTCTGGTCGCTTAAGAATAGTAGTGGAACGGTATTGCAAAACGGCAGTTCCAGTTCATTCAGCTACACCTGTTCGCAAGCCGGAACATTGACCGTACAATGTGTAGTAACGGATAATGTAACAGGACAAACCGCTTCAGACAGTAAAAATATTAGCTCTTACACCGTTCCTTCGGCAACTGTATCCACCGGAGCAACTTGGTATATGATTAACTCCACCGGAACTGCTTCGGTAAGCCCAGGTGGTGGCTCGGGTAGTTATTCGTATAGTTGGGTTTTGAAAAACAGTAGCAATCCAAACCTGGCCAGTAGTACAGCAGGAAGCACTTTTAGCTACACTTGCCCACTTTATGGAGTGTTGACGGTTCAGTGTACTGTAACGGATAATGTGACCGGACAAACCGCTACTTTTGCGCGTGATATTACCTGTCATCTGTATCCGGGAGCATCAGTAAGTGTTGGGGCTACTTGGTATATGCTCAATGGTATCGGGTCGGCTTCAGTCAATGCCGGTGGCGGAACAGGTAATTTCTCCTATGCCTGGTCACTCAAAAACAGTGGTGGAACGGTATTGCAGACAGGCAACAATGCTACCTCATTCAGTTATACCTGCTCGCAGGCCGGAACCCTCACGGTGGAATGTAAAGTGACAGACAATGTAACGGGACAAACAGTTACAGATTCCAGAAATATCACTTCGTATACCTATCCAACAGCAAGTGTAAGTACAGGTGCTTCATGGTACCTGATCAATGGAGGAGGTAATGCCAGTGTATCGGGCGGTAATGGCTCAGGTAATTATTCGTACTCCTGGCGACTGAAGAACAGCGGTGGTACGGTGCTGCAAACGGGTAATAATGCTGCTTCCTTCGGTTATACCTGTTCACAAGCAGGAACGCTGACGGTGGAATGTACGGTGACTGATAATGTGACGGGACAAACGGTAACCGATTCCAGAAATATTACCTCTTACACTTATCCTTCGGCAACTGTGAGCACGGGTGCAACCTGGTATATGATTAACGGTGGAGGTACAGCTTCTGTGAGTCCCGGTAGCGGCTCGGGTAATTATTCTTACTCCTGGCGATTAAAGAATGGTAGCGGTACGGTATTGCAGACAGGCAACAATGCAACTTCATTCAGTTACACCTGTTCACAAGAAGGAACCCTGACAGTGGAATGTACTGTTACTGATAATGTGACGGGGCAAACTGCTACTGATTCCAGGAATATCACTTCTTACACTTATCCTTCGGCATCTGTATCCACCGGAGCTACTTGGTATATACTTAATGCTACAGGTACAGCTTCGCTAACTGCAAGTGGCGGTTCGGGCAACTTGTCCTATGCATGGTCATTGAAAAATAGCAGTGGAACGGTATTGCAAAGTGGTACATCGCCATCGTTCAGCTATACCTGCTCGCAAGCCGGAGTACTTACCGTTCAATGTGTGGTGACAGATAATGTGACGGGACAGACAGCGATAAGTACTAAAACTTTGACTTGCTATACATTACCCTCGGCAAATGTTTCTACAGGTGCTACGTGGTATATGCTTAATGCTACAGGTACAGCTTCATTAACCGCAAGTGGTGGTTCGGGCAATTTGTCCTATGCATGGTCTTTGAAAAATAGCGGCGGGACAGTATTAAAAACAGGAACAAGCGCTTCATTCAGTTATAGCTGCTCGCAGGCGGGAACATTGACGGTTCAATGCGTAGTGACCGATACTAATACGGGACAAACAGCCACAGACAGTAAAACGATTATGTGTTACACAGCACAAAGTCTTAGCTTGAGCGTTAATAGCGGGAGTTATACACTTAACAGCACAGGAATAGCTTCGGTGACGGTTTCGGATGGATCAGGGAATTTTACGTATAAATGGAAATTGACAAACAGTTTAGGCACTGTTTTACTTGATGTTACAACGTCTGATAACTTATTTTATTTTCCTTGCCCGGAAGCAGGAACACTTATTATTGAGAGCAAAGTGCAGGATAATGTTACGGGAGAAGTGGTTAACGCTTATATAAACATAGCCTGTAATGATTATCAGACGGGTAATTTGAATTTTGCATACGGCATTTATTGTTACGGCAGTAGCTTATGGGCCTATGGACCGGATGTTAACTACAGTATGAGTATTGTTTCTCAGTATAGCACCATATGGACTGGTTACACCATGCAGGTGGCTACAGTACCTCAGGGATTCCAGCCATCCAGTCCGAAATCAACAACATTCTATAGCGATGGACGCACCTGGCAGCTAACTGTAAATCCTGATAAAAGTATGGTGATAACATTACTTAACGGACCGAGTGTTCAGCCATGGACAACGCTTTATTTTTCCGGATCATATAAACGGTGGTAACATTCATAAAAAAAAACAAGCACATGAAAAAATTATATTTTATACTAGTATTGATCGTGTTTACAGTAGGTAGAGCTGCAGCACAGGACAAAGACAATTTGCAGGACAAGGCGGAAATGGCAAAACAGGCATTTGCCAAATCAATTGCCGACAGTAGCCACATAGCCGTAAACCGACGGGGAGGATGGCAATCGCTGGTATCGCACCTTACCCCCATGAAACAGGACAGCGTATTGTTTGAACTGGTGGTGGGTTGGCCGCAGGCGGAAACCGATCTGACTCGCGAACAATTGGTAGGACGTATCAAACTACTCGACATGCTACCGGTGAGAACTCAAACCGTACCTTTCAAATTTATTTTGAGTGAATACACTCTGCGCATAGAACCCAACGGCAGATGCTTTATACAGCTTGTAAAAGGAACACCACCCAAAAGTGACCAGCAGGTAATACCGATTAGAGCTATGTACAAGCTAATGTAAAATGAAAGAATGAAGAAATGGAAAATGAAAAATGGAGGAATGTAAGATGTACAAACTTTCAACTTTATAAACTTTCAAACTCAACTATATGAAACAATCATTTTATAAAATCAAATCAATCTCCTCTTTATTCCCCCATTGGGGGTTAGGGGGCTTCCTGCTCTGCCTATTCCCGTTGTGGCTATCGGCGCAGACTCCCGGAAAAAACTATATCGTTAGCACCGTGCCTTTTCAGTCGGTAACCGACCCTACGGCTCTGGTTGATGCCAATTCCAATACGGCCATTCAGTATTTCGACGGACTGGGGCGACCTATTCAGACAGTACAACGGGGCATGACTCCATCGGGAGCAGATTTAGTGACAGGCATCATGTATGACTCTTTTGGGCGCGACTCGCTCAAGTGGCTACCGGCAGTAGCCGGAGGCAATAATGGGGCTTATTATCCTAATTTTGCAGCTCAGGCAGTAAGCAGCAATGGAGATGACAAGCCGTATAGTCGTACCGAGTACGAACCCTCGCCGCTCAACCGTGTTACGGGGCAGTATGGCGCAGGAAACGATTGGTATACCGCAGGCAAGAAACAAAAATCCGAATTTACTATCAATGGTTCTACTAATGTGAAGAACTATGGAATTACCGATAATCAGTTAATGGTATATAGCAACTACCCGGCAGGAAGCCTTTATGGGCAGAAAACCACCGACGAAGATGGTAAAACGGTGGAAGTATTTACCGACAAGCTGGGGCGCAAGGTGCTGAGCCGCGTAGCGGGTAACCATGACACCTACTATGTGTACGACGACCGGAATAACCTATGCTACGTACTACCACCACTGGCAGCCGATGCAACCAGCGGAATATGTAGCGAGAGTGCAGGTTCACCGCTCGACCTGTACGGGTATATCTATCATTACGACGGACAAAACCGCTGCACGGAGAAAAAACTCCCCGGATGCGGGTGGATCTATATGGTGTACGATAAAGCCGACCGCCTGATACTCTCGCAGGATGGTAACCAACGCGCCAAATCGCCGGCACAATGGACAGTGAACAAGTACGACTCGCTGGGACGAGCGGTCTATACCGGGCTGATAAACAGCAATGACAGTCGTGCCACCATGGAAAGCAACTATTCCGGCGGAGTAACCCTCGAGACTTATACGGGCAGCGGACCGGTGGCGGGCTATACCAGCGGCAACCTGACACCCACTACACTCCTAACCGTAAACTACTACGACAGCTACGGTTTTGTATCTGCTCTACCAACGGCAATAAAAACAGGATTAACCTATACCGATATGGACGGATACGATAAGCCTTATCCGCAAAGTCCCCCTTCGGGGGATTTAGGGGGCTTAATTGCTAAAGGTTTACTTACCGGAACACGGGTATATCATTTAGATAACACGAGTTTATACGAAACCACGGCCCTCTATTACGATAAGTACGGACGAGTGGTGCAAAGCCGTGCTTCCAATCACCTGGGCGGGTACGACTTAGTGTATAATGCGCTGGACTTTACGGGTAAACCCACCAAGACCCTTAAAACCCACAATATTGCAGGGCAAGCGAGCGTAACCGAGCTTTATACCTACGTTTATGATAAGGCGCAACGACCAAAAGTTACTACCTATCAATTGAATGGAGGCGCAGTAATTACTCAGGAAGATAATACTTATGATGATTTAGGCCGACTTATCGCCAAAGCCCGTCACTCCAACGCCGATACCGAAAGCCATACTTACAATGTTCGGAGTTGGCCAACTAACAATACCAGCGGTTCGTTTCAGGAGAACCTGTTTTATAATGCCGGTTTACCCAGTGGGGTTACTCCCAGCTACAATGGCAATATAGCCATGAATACGTGGACGTATAACGGCGCGGTGAAGAAATACGGGTATGCCTATGATGCGTTAAACCGAATGACCAACAGCACGCTTTATGATGCCAACAATCAATCGAGCACCACCTTTGGCGAAACGTTCACATTCGATAAAATGGGAAATGTGACGAATCTGGGAAGAACAGGTAGCTCAACGCAGATTGACGGGTTAACGTTAACCTACAACGGCAATCAATTAAAGCAAGTAGATGACGCCAGCGGTTCACGCGATTTATACGATATTAAGGAATATACCAACAGAAACACCAGCGGCGATGACTTTGCGTATGATGCCAATGGCAACATGGTGAAAGATTTAGATAGAAATATTGTCGCTATTCAATATAATGTGCTAAATTTGCCGGACATTATTCAGTTCCGAAATGGCAACCAGATAAAGAATACCTACGATGCCGACGGGCATAAGTTAGGAACAGAGTATTTCACGCAGTTGACCAATATCACCCCTTTAGCTGATGGACAGATTATAAGCCAGAGCTATAATTCGGGTGTCGTAGATCAGACGGGAAATGCTTATATCGGTAACATGGAGTACAATACCCTGCATGGGAACGCCTCGCTTACTGCTATAAGCCGTATTTACAACGACGAAGGATATGTAGAAAACCCAAGTAATCCGCAGTATTACTATTACCGTCGCGATCACTTGGGAGATAACCGCGAAGTATGGCTGGCAAATACCGGAGAAACCCTACAGCGTACCCAGTATTACCCTAGCGGTTTGCCGTGGGCTTACAACTCAGGCGATAACCCCGGCAAGCAACAGCGGAAATACAACGGCAAAGAGTTTGTAGAAATGCATGGGTATGATACCTATGATATTGTCTGGAGACAGTACTATCCGGCAATTATGAGGTTTCAGACGCAAGATCCTTTTGCTGAAAAGTATTATAACTTGAGCCCCTACACCATGTGCGCGGACAATATGGTTAGATATACTGATCCTGATGGAAGGCAATTTCCTATAGCCATTCCTTTTACACCTGCTACGGGAACTCCTATTGGAGCAATTGCCACATTAGCTTATATTGAAGCTCAACTAGAACCTTATATTTTTGCTGCGACTGTATATGGAGTTGCCAATGTAGTTGCCAAAGTTCAGAATACAACAAACAATCAATCAACCAGCCAAACTTCACAGGCAAAAACGAATAGTTCTCAAACAACTTCCAGCAATTATAGTCATTTACCAGATACTAAAAATACAGGTGATGGCAAGAAGACTACTCGTAGTCAACGACAAAAAATATTAGAAGAAAATAAGAAGCAAAACAATGGGGAGTTAAAGAGTGATGGAGACGGTAGAAAACTAGATCCACCATCAAAAAACATGAAAGGGCAAAAGGCCAATATGAATCAAGCAGAAGTTGATCATATTAATCCTAGATCAAAAGGAGGTTCAAATAACAATTCAAATTTAAGAGTAATTTCTAAGGAAGAAAATTTAGCAAAAGGAAATAGATAATATGAAAAAAAAATTTATTGATAACCCAAATACGGCTGTATTCACAACCAGATTTATTTTAGATAGGACTGAAATTATAAAGTATGTGTTTCACTATGAAGATGATGGTGCATGGGAATTTGTAGGAGGTAAAGAGTCAGACGAATCTGATTATAGAGTTATTTCGTTAGAAGAAATTATTATGGTAGATAATTCTATATTAGATATTTCGGACTTACCATTAGGATATTCTGCATATAGAGATACACAGAAAGATAAATGGACAATTAAGCAGATAGTTTAAAGAGGGCGGTAATGTATCATATGGGGTGATAGTCAATTATCCTTTTGATTATCAGTAATAAAAATAAAAATAAATCTGAGAATGGTGGGTGTAATGCTCACCATTCTTTATTTTTATATACTTGCCAGCAAAAACCTGGGGGGCGTAGATGCTACCACCTACGCTTACAATGTACGAAGTTGGACAAAAGATATAACAGGTAGCCGATTTAGCGAAAACTTGTATTACAATGCTAATACTGTGGGTTTGCCTAACTTTATACCTGCTTACAACGGAAATATAGCCGGAATGCAATGGGGTGTGGCAAACGAAAGCGGCAACCGGTCTTATAGCTTTGCTTATGATGGGCTTAACCGTCTGACAGATGCTATTTATACCGGATTTAATAATGGGGTGATAAGTGGCACACAAAACAGGTACGATGAACATTTTGGATTTGATAAAATGGGGAATTTCAATTCGTTGACCCGCTATGAAAATGGTAGCTTACTCAATAACCTGAGTTTTAATTATACAGGCAACCAGTTGAAGAAAGTGGATAATTCCGTTTCGCCTTATATACCCTATGGTTCGGAGGCATTTAATGACCGACAGAAAATAGATACCGAGTATTATTATGACCAAAATGGCAGCACTACTGCCGATGTAAATTCAGGTATTAGTACAATTCAGTATAATTTATTAAATTTGCCGGATCAGATTCAGTTTACTGAAGGGCATAAGAATTTATATACCTACAATGCCGGTGGTGCAAAGCTTCGAGCTGTAAACTACACGGTAAATAATATTGTCAATGTGCCAATAGGCTCTATCAGTACATTGCCCGGTAACCCAAGCGACTATACAACGCTAACTACCGACTATGTGGGTAATGTAATTTATCAGAATGGTTCTTTGAAACAAATTATGTTGCCCGAAGGATATTGGCAAGGTGGTGTGTTTTACTATTACCTGAAAGACCACTTAGGTGATACCCGTGTGGTAATAAACAGTAGCGGAGCCATCATTGAGAAAAGCCACTATTACCCCAGCGGTATGCGCTTTGCTGATACCAGCACGAGTAACAGCTCTGCTTTACCATACCGCTACAACGGCAAGGAAATGGAAACCATGAATGGACTCAACCAAATGGATTATGGGGCGAGACGGAGATACTCCGGGCTGCCTATCTTCACAACGAGAGATCCATTGGCAGAGAAAAGGTCTTGGGAATCTCTTTATGCTTATTGTGGGAATAATTCTATTAACAGAGTCGATCCTACGGGTATGATATGGGAAGACCCCAAAGATGCCGAAAATCTCAATAAATCAATAAATAAACAAATTAAGAGTACTAATAAAGACAATGAGAAAATTCAGAAGCAAATTGATAAAGGGGGATTAAGTGAAAAGCAACTGGCTAAACTCCAAAATAAACTTGCTGATAATAATACACAAATTGGATTATTAAACAAATCCCTTGGAGATGTCAAGGCGATTGGTGATGCAAAAGAAACTTATACTCTTTCTGGTCCAAGTCAAAGTGATGGGACACACGGTGTTGTAAAAGATGAAAATGGTATTATTCGGATTGAAGGTAGTAATACCGGTTTGCATTTACACGAAATCAGACATATAGGTCAGTCAATTGAGGCCGGAGGAGTTAGATTTAATAAAGATGGAAAGTTAATAAATGCTACTAGTACTCGTGCAGGTGCAAGGAATAACGAGGTTAATGCATATCAAGTTGAATATTCTTATGATGGTTCATATCCAGTTAGTGCTAGGTCATTAAAGGATATCAACGAAAATACTTTAATGAATATAAGAAAAGAAGATGGCACAGCTGTTTACGAAAATTTAAAAGATCCGAAATGAGAAAATTATTATTAATATCAATGACAGTAAGTTGCTTAATAAGCTGTCTTCCAATGAAAAATTATAAATCGGGAAATCAAGAGATGTCGGGTTTATATAAACGTCAAGAAAGCACTGAAAAGTTGGAACTTAAAGTGGATGGGGCTTTTACACTATTTAATTCAGATCAATTATCCACCCCTGTCTTTGAGCAGTGCGAAATAGCATCCAAAGGTAAATGGTTGGTATTGTCTAATGATGTACTTGAATTAACAAGTGAAGATGCGTACTTAAAAGAAAAAGGATTTGAGTATGAGATTAAAAAGGAAAATAAATTATCACAAGATAGCTTATATATTCAAGTTCACTTTTCTAATTATTTTCAACCTTCTGTAAATTTATGGTTTATGTTTAACCATCAAAAGGATTTATTCTTAGAGCAAGGAAAAACATTCATTGCATTGCCTAAAAGTAAATACTTATTTCCAAAAACAACTAATTCGGTTAACAGAAATCATATTGCCTTTTCTTTGAACGTCAATATACAAGGAACAACCTTATATAAGAGTAGGATATTATTTGAAATATTTCAGGAAGATATTGATACAGAAAACACCAACTATTTGACAATTACACTCCCTAATTTTGATAAATGCTTTTTAGAATTTGAACCCTTGAATAAAGAATTGATTTTAATTAAAAGTCGTAATCAATTATATTGGCAAGGCAAACTTTGGAAGAGGTAATGGGTAATGTATCAGATGTGTTGACAAGCAAATAAAACATTGATTATCAACAGAACAAATTAATTAAAGATAATAGAAGCAGGTGTTTTCATCTGCTTCTATTATTTTATAGCTATCTTCTAAAGCCCGTCACTCCAATGCCGATACCGAGAGCCATACTTACAATGTGCGGAGTTGGCCAACCAACAATACCAGCGGTTCGTTTCAGGAAAACCTGTATTATAACAACAGCTTACCTAGTGGGATTACTCCTTGCTACAATGGCAATATAGCCATGAATACATGGACTTACAACGGCGCAGTAAAGAAATACATGCTTATGATGCGTTAAACCGTATGACCACCAGCACGCTTTATGATGTCAACAATCAATCAAGCACCACCTTTGCCGAAACGTTCACATTCGATAAAATGGGAAATGTGACGAACCTTGGTAGAACGGGCAGTTCTACGCAGATTGACGGGTTGACGTTAACCTACAACGGAAATCAATTAAAGCAGGTGGATGATGCCAGCGGTTCACGCGATTTATACGATATTAAGGAATATACTAACAGAAACACCAGCGGCGATGACTTTGCGTATGATGCCAACGGCAATATGGTGAAAGATTTAGATAGAAATATTGTAGCCTTTCAATATAATGTGCTAAATTTGCCGGATGTTATTCAGTTCCGAAATGGCAACCAGATAAAAAACACCTACAATGCCAGCGGGCAAAAGTTAGGAACAGAGTATTTCACACAGCTGACCAATATCACCCCGTTAGCGGATGGGCAGATTATCAGTCAGAGCTATAATTCGGGTGTGGTAGATCAGACGGGAAATGCTTATATCGGTAACATGGAGTACAACACCCTGCATGGGAACTCATCGCTTACTGCTATAAGCCGCATTTACAACGACGAAGGATATGTGGAAACCCCGGGTAATCCGCAGTATTACTACTACCGCCGCGACCACCTAGGTGATAACCGCGAAGTATGGCTGGCTAATACCGGAGAAACCGTACAACGTACCCAGTATTACCCGAGCGGTCTGCCGTGGGCATACAACTCAGGTGATAACCCGGGCAAGCAACAACGGAAATACAACGGTAAAGAATTTGTAGAAATGCATGGGTATGATACCTACGATATTGTCTGGAGGCAGTACTATCCGGCAATTATGAGGTTTCAGACGTTGGATCCGGAGATTGAAGATGCTTACAATTTGAGTCCCTACACTATGTGTAGTGACAATATGCTGAATAGAATTGATCCGGATGGACGAGTGGATGGTAATCCAGATGCATTGTCTGTAACTGGTAATTTTGCGAAAGGATTAGGACAATCTTTATGGGGTACTGTATAAGGTGTTGCAAATATGGTAATGCATCCAGTCAATACAGTTCAGTCAGTAGCTTCTGCAGTGGCACACCCAATTGACACTGGTAATTCAATTGTAAATTCAGTAACATCTGGTTATGCAGATTTTAAAAGTGGGGATGCAAATATTAAAGCAAATATTGCAGGTAAAGTTATTGGAGATGTAGCTCAATTATTTGTTGGAGCAGGTGAGGTAAAAGCGGGTGTCAATGCTATTAAAGGTGCAAAAGTGGCAGAAGAAGTTGCTGTTGGAGCAAAAGTTGCTAAAACGAGCGCTTCGTTAGGAGCTGGTCGTATAGGCGTTAAACAATGGCTGCAAAATGCAGGAAACTTAGAAAGGGGTAAATTAATTCAAAATATTGAATCTGCAGGATTTAAATCAATGAGCAAACCAACTTCTCCAGTAAGTGTTTTTGAAAGAGGTGGAATGAGAATTAGATTAGACCCACCGCAAGGAAAAACTCTTTATAATCACATGCACTTAGAATATGGAGGAAATAGTTATAATACTTTATTAAATCCTGTTCATTATAAGAGTCCTGCGGCTCATATTCCAATCAAATAAACAAATAACTATATGGAAAAAAAATTAGAATATTCCTTTGATGATGAGCCTGTAAGCAAATTTTGTTATGACTTAGAACGTAAAAAAATAGAAGTATATTTTAAAGGCTATTTTGATGTATCAAAGGATCAGTATTTGGAAAACTCTTGTATTTGGTCAATAGAAAATTGGGAAGAAGCAAAATGTACAATTGGCAATGACACAAAACTTTATGATATAGAGAAAATTATTGGAATTTTCAGTTTGATATTATATATGAAATTCAATGAAGATGATAAATTGGAAATGTATGTAATAACTGTTGATAATAGGTATCTAACTTTGTTCTTTAAGAACCCAAGTTTATGTTTAAATCAAAAATGAAACTGGAAAAGGGTAATGCTCCAGAAATGTTGTTTTTGAATTTTCACAGAAACAAATCTCTGGTTTACAGAGTATAAATTACAAAGAAAGAAAAAGCAAGGCAGTATTATACTGCCTTGCTTTGTATAAAAACGTTTAAAATGGCATTAAAATGAACGAAAAGAAAGAAAATGAGTGCTCCTGTCCTTACGGATATGTTCTTGATTAAATGTGTAAAGAATGGCACTGGTTGGTGGGAAATATTTTCCCACCTTCTTGTATTATAAGGATATGTGATCCGAAATAAACAAATACTTTTACTGACGGATATGCTAATTAATTGTAAACTTGCCTGCGGCAGGCAGGTCCCACCAACCTGTGCTCAACTTTGTGCATTTTCTTAATCCAGATAGTAAAAACAGCCCGAAAGTACTAAACTTTTGGGCTGTTTGTGTTTCAAGAAGCCAGCTATTATTTCACCTGAATGCTTACACTGCTCTTTACATCGGCTGCAGAAGCCGCATTACGCAATACGAATTCTCCCGGTTCCACGATCCAATTATGGGCGCTTTCATTGTAAAAAGCCAAATCTTTTACTTTTACTTCCAATGCCACGGTTTGTGTTTCGCCCGCTTTGAGGAATACTTTGGCAAATGCTTTCAACTCCTTAGCCGGACGCATCACCGAAGCTTTAGGCTGAGATGCATACACCTGAACAGCTTCTGCACCATCTACCTTTCCGGTATTTTTCAGCGTAAACGATACTTTGATCGTTTCATCCTTTCCGTAAGTTTTCTTGTCTGTAGCTATTTTGCCATATTCAAAAGTGCTGTACGAAAGTCCGTATCCGAATGGGAATAACGGTTTAATCTTTTTGGTATCGAACCAACGGTAACCAACCAGAATATCTTCTTTGTATTCTTCCTTGATGCTGTCGCCGGGGAAGGCAATAGGTCCAAATGAATGTGCACCATAATCGTTTAGTTTTTCTCCGAAAGTAAAGGGAAGCTTACCGCTTGGATTTACAGTGCCTGCAAGTACACTAGCAATTGCATGACCCGCTTCTGACCCGCCATACCAAGCCTGAACAAGTGTTGTAGCTTGTTTAAGCCAAGGCATTTCGTAAGCAT
>Ga0302272_1000276_pt1 | contig 24028 bp, 16 predicted proteins | sample III_Bog_N1_2_FD_198772 | JGI IMG/M metagenome (GOLD analysis project Ga0302272, IMG submission 198772) | Peat permafrost microbial communities from Stordalen Mire near Abisko, Sweden - III_Bog_N1_2 | ecosystem: Environmental > Terrestrial > Soil > Wetlands > Peat | place: Sweden: Abisko...
ATAATACGTCGTGTGCCGGAATTTCTGTGTGTAGAGATTTGCGTGTTTCACCGAGCTCTTTGTGTTGCCAGATGTCTCGCACTTTAAAGACCTCTTTCCCCGCTGTGTTCAGCACCCGTCGAGTGAGAGAATCAGTCACTGAAAATATTTTCCAGTCGAGTGAAAAGTTTTTTGATACTTTCCCTCTATTTAACACACAAACTGCCCATTGGCCTTTAGAGAGCGGTTTAAGCCATGTCTCCACACTATCTTTGGACGCATATTTGAATCCCTGAATCCCCAATGAATCCTGATTAATGGCAATGACTTCTTCGTTTGTCAGAATGGTTTTTGTTTCAGGTGACATATTGCGTAAATCGTTTCCGGCAATGAGTGGAGCAGCAAGCATACACCAAAGGGTGAAGTGAGCTCGGTCTTCATTCACAACCATACCATTGCCAACCTCAAGCATATCGGGATCATTCCAATGGTCGGATCCGGCATATTTGCGTAAGCCCTCCTGCATATCAAGTATTTGTAATACACCATGAGCAAACCAGGTTCCATTATTTTTTTCACAATCAAAACAATTGAAAATATCGCCTGTGGTGCGCCAAAGTTGACCTACTGCACTTGCCCACAACCAGGGTTTATTATTTCCCCACTCGCAAAGGCTAAACACAATTGGCCGACCGGCACTATACAATGCATCACGCATAGTGATATAAGCTCCTTCGGTATTCAGTTTGTCGGTGTTGCACCAGTCGTATTTGAGGTAATCCACTCCCCATTTTGCATACATCAACGCATCCTGATATTCGTGTCCGCGACCTGCAGGACGACCGGCGCAGGTTTTATCTCCGGCGCAGGAATAGATTCCAAATTTCAATCCTTTGGAATGAATATAATCGGCCAACGCTTTAATGCCTGATGGAAAACGTTGAGGATCGGCCACAATAAAACCAAGAGTATCGCGGCTCACCTGCCAGCAGTCATCAATTACAATATATTGATAACCTGCATTTTTCATCCCTGAAACAACCATTGCATCAGCTACTTCGCGAATCTTAGCCTCGCTAACGTCACACGCAAATTTATTCCAGCTATTCCATCCCATAGGTGGTGTTTTGGCCAAACCCTGAAATTTTTGAGCCTGCATCGGAAGCAGTATAAAAAGAAATACCGTTATCCAACTAATTCTCTTAACTGTTATCATAGTTTATTTTTGATTATGATTTTTCTGTCTCTGCAAAGTATAAAGCTCTATCAATAAATAGAATGCTTGTTCTTTTCAATCAAGCTATTGATTGTTTTTACCGATGCTGCCGAACGGAAACCGTCTTCGGGGGTATTGAGGCAGTAATCCACCAATTTATCAACTGTAGAAATAGCTACATGCAAACGGGTATCTGAGGATGCATAATAGATAAATACTTTGCCATCTTCATCAGCAATCCATCCGTTTGAGAATAGTACGTTCGATACATCCCCTACTCTTTCTTCACCCTCGGGTGCCATAAAATGTCCGCCCGGTGAAGCAATCAGTTTTGACGGATTTTCTAAATCGGTCATGTACATGTACAATACATAACGTAAACCTGCAGCACAACCACGTACGCCATGAGCTAAATGTAACCAACCTTTGGAAGTCTTGATAGGATGCGGACCTTCACCATTTTTCACCTCTTTGATGGTATGATAATAACGATGGTCAATTATCGATTCTGAGAGTACTTCGGCATGAGTAATATCATCAATCAACGCCCAACCTATTCCACCTCCGCTTCCGGCATCAATAAAACCATCTTGCGGACGGGTATAGAGTGCGTATTTGCCATTCACAAACTCAGGATGTAACACCACGTTACGTTGTTGACTCTTTGATTTCAAATCAGGTAAACGTTCCCAGGTGATAAAATCTTTGGTGCGGGTAATGCCTGCTGATGCAACAGCCGATGATAAATCGCCTGCGGGAGCATTCGGGTCCTTGCGCTCGCTGCAAAAAATTCCGTAAATCCATCCATCTTCGTGAGCAGTCAGACGCATATCATAAATATTCGTATCTTCCCCTTCAGTTTCAGGCATAGAGACAGGATATTCCCAAAAGCGAAAATTATCTACCCCGTTTGGACTTTCAGCCACCGCAAAGAATGATTTTCGGTCAGCACCTTCCACACGTGCCACAACCAGATATTTCCCATTCCACTTGATAGCTCCGGCATTAAAAACGCCGTTGATCATAATCCGTTCTATGAGGAAAGGATTAGTTTTAAGGTTCAAGTCGTAACGCCAAATGATAGGAGTATGCTTTGCCGTTAATACAGGATATCGATAGCGACCAAGTACACCATTTCCGAATACAGGTTCATTTTTACGCGACAGAAGAGTTTCGTGCTGCAGAAACAGCGCGTTCAGAGATTGATTAAAATCGCTCATATATATTAATTAAAATGATATTGCTTTTGAATTGATAAAAGATAGTTGCTATTTGTACATTTTTGGCAAACGGCTTTCAAAATAGACTTTTGGATCATTTTTGAACTTCACAAAATCTTCGGTGCTTGTCTGACCAGGATATGGTGCATAAAAATGATTTTGTCTGTCGTATGCATTTCTCCACACAAGGAAATAGGCAATTTGATAATCTTTTACTGCTTTATAGATAACTTCTGTCCACCAGTTTGGCATCGCAATTGTTTCCTGACCTGTTTCGCTCAATACAGCAACTTTACCTCGCAAATTTGCTGCTTTTGTCATAAACTCGAGTGAGTTGCGCACTTCACCGATAAATTTATCGGCACCCTCTTTGCCCCCGAATTGATAAATATCTATTCCCAAGACATCCACCATATTATCACCTGGATAGCGTTCAAAATACTGTGCCGCATTTGTTACTGATGAAGGAGAATAGATAAACAATAAATTATGAAGACCTTTTGTTTGAATCAGATATTTTACTGTGTATTTCCATAAAGCAATGTATTCCTGAGGAGTACATTGCTTGCTTCCCCACCAAAACCAGCCTCCGGTATGTTCGTGAAATGGACGAAACAAAATAGGTATTGCATTGCCTTTGTCATCTCTGAGACTGCCGATGAAAGTAGCCAACCGATCAAGCCACACCTTAAACAACTCATTTTGAGCTCCACCGGGTAGTACACTTTTTACCGCTTCCGTACTATTGCAATTCCATGCATTTCCTCCTAAGGGATTATTGACATGCCAGCTGATTGTGTTTACACCACCACGACTATACACTTCTTTGATGCGTGTGCGGATAGTATCAAAACTTACAGAGTCGAGCGAATGCGAGCGTCCCAACTCAAGGTTTCCCAACTCCCAACCAAACACAGCAGGATAGTCGCCCGAAACACTCTTCACATCCGACCGACCGGAATCATACTTCCAGCCAATGCCATATACGGCATCATCCTGATGTCCGAACATAATACCTCGTTGAGCAATCTTTTTTAAGTTTGCATACAGAGCCTTTGTCTTTTTGGTTGCATTTGCATCCACCGTGGCAGCACGTCCGGTTGTTGATAACAGACAACCCAGACCAAATATAGAAAGAATCAACTTCATATTCATTTTAGTATTTTTTCAAAACAGAGTCAAGAATCAAGACAAACTCATTCAACAGGCTTATTACTCAACGACCAACCCATAATGGTTGACAAGCTGGGTATTAACACCAACGCCATTTTCTTTTGACCTTCGTAATTGGGATGTGCACAAGCACCAAAATCGGTATTCCAGTTAAGAAGCTCTGGTTTTAGTCCTACAAAGTGAATATTCTTATCGTTCGATTTTGTCACCACTGTTTGTACACTTTGATATAATTTATCACCCGACATACACGAAGACATGCACACGATTGGAATTTCGCCATAGGCTTTCCGAATGGATGCTATCAAATCGAGGTAACCATTCACAAATTGCTCTTCTGTGGGACAAATTGCCGGATTGCTATAATCGTTGGTTCCCAATTTTACTACTACCACGTCGGGTTTCCATTTCGAGAAATTCCAATCAATATTCAAATTCATATCGAACGTATGCAAAAAGCGTTGACGCATGGTTTGCTCCGAAATGGGCTTTTTATCCCCATAATTGCGGACTACACCCAGCCCTGAGTGAGCTACCAGATGATAATCGGCATCGAAATAGCGCGATACAATGGAGGCATAACTATGATAGCTGTTCTCTGTTGATGGTAAAAAAGGTGCTTTTGGGTTGGAGACTTCGGTGCCAAAACCACAGGTAATGGAATTACCGATAAATTCAATTCGATGTACCGGAGTGCCGCTGCACTTTATTAGTGCTCCATTTTTTGCCAAAATAAAATCGTTGATTGTAGCAATTCCCTGCTCACCCTCCGTGCGTTTGAATAGTAATAGCTGATGTGCTTTTGCCGACAAACGAGATGCCAGAGTAATTACAGTATCACCACTGACCTTAAATGTTTTAGAGAATTTTCCATCAAGGAACAAATCATAATAATTGCCCTTGGTATCCGACATCGCCACTGCCAGATAGCCACCTGTAAATTGCGTACGAATGTGCACCCCTGTCCAGTCGAATTGAACGGTTCTCCCTTTTTCAAGCGTGCGGCCTATATACTCCACGTTGGCATCGTTGGCCGCTATAGTCTTATGTGAAACAAGATTTTTTGTTTGAGTAGCAGCCTGCACTCCACCGGTCATCCACACAAATCCGCATAAAAGCGGAATCAATAAGCTGATTTTCATTAAATTCTTCATTCTATCATTTATTTTAAAATTAAATGACAAAGGTACAAGTATTGCCACAGAGCATGTGCTAAAAAGACAATTCTATTTGCCTATTTTTTTGATACCGGATTAAACTGATTTATCAGTTTCCAGGTAGAATTATCGGTATCAAATATTGTATTTAATCCTTGCTCCTCTTGTGGAGGATCACCCACGAATTGATCACCCGCTTTCCATTTATACTGGGTATCAGAGACACGTCCTTCGCCACCAAAAGCCCAGATATTGACTCCCTGAAAGCTCTTCAATGTGCCATCCATCAAACTAAATAGAAGTTTGAAATATTGGTCGCGCGATAGAGTTTTGGACTCAGGATTGAACAGATGCTTGTCGCGTGGAAAGCCAATTTCTTCAATTACCATCGGCTTATGCAATTGCGCGGCTATCTGAGCATGGTTGTGCACATATTGTTGCATTTTCTCTTTTGTTTCGGCAAATGTCTTATCAAAATTGTCGAAGTCAATCCAGCTCCAGTTTTTTGCCCAAATATGAATGGTTGTATAATCAATATCAGGATAAGTATGAATTGCTTTCCAAAGCTCAATGTCATCTTCCGTTCCTCTTGAACCCTCGGTACCAGCAGCTAGCAAGTGATTATTATCCAGCGATTTAAGATACTTTGCCTCATCTCCAATCCATTTCTTATAAATTTCTTTGTTTTTTTCTCCATCGGGACGCGGCTCATTAGCAATTTCCCAAGCCATTATTGCCGGATCGGCTGTATAAGCCTTTTTCGTATAGCGGTTTGTACGGCCGATGATAAACTTGCAATGACGGTTGAAAGCATCCAAACACTCCTGACAGCTATAGAATTTGCCTACAAACGAGATAAAATTACTCCACCCGGCTACCGTGGGATAAGGATAATCACCCTTTCCATTCCATTCAAGATATTGGGCAAAACCACCCGACCACTCCCAATTATTCGACAAATAAAGCACAACGGTTAAGCCCCTTTTACCCGCCTCAGCCATAAAATAGTCGAGACCATCCAGCAGATTATCGTCATATTCGCCCTGTTTTGGTTGCAAGGAAAATTTCAGGTGCGAGTCATTCCTCGAAATGCCTTCAGCACCTACCATTACGCGCAAATTACTTATATTGTGAGTTTGCAAAAAATCCAATTCTCGTTTCAAACGTGCCCTGTCACCCGGTTTGGCTCCCAGCAATGAGCCATACCAATAATTCATCCCAATAAAACGATAGGGTTTCCCGTTGCGCATCAATTGACCGTCTTTAACAGTCACAAAATTGTTTGATTTAGCACTTAATATGGTTGTCAATGCTAATAATATGATAAAAGTGAATACTATTTTTCTCATTGTATGTGTTGAAATTTTGGAAATAATTACCACTTGTCGGTTCTGAATGGAACAAGCGGCAACCCGTTTGTATCAAACAAATTAGGCATTCCATCGTTGGTAAAGCAATAGCGAACTGCTACCGGATTTTGCACCTCTTTGTTTGAGACGACTATGGCTCCATTTTTTTCGATTACTGCTGTGGCAGGATAAAATTTCTTATCGTCGCCGGCAATCTGAAAACTCCTAATTTCCTTTTCTTTGCAAGTCAATTTTCCAATTGAAGTAACCGAGATAATGGCCTTGCTTTTGTTTATTGTAAAAGTAGAAAAATGAGGGAAATAGGGTTGTAAGCCGCTTACACCATATTGTTCTTTCAATACCATGTTGACTAATCTGTTGGCTACCTCTTTCTTAATTCGCGGATGAATATCTTTCACGTTATCCACCAAATCACCAACCACCACCATGCCGATTTTAGGCAATGCCAAAGAGGCTTCCTGCTGTTCGCGGAGCAATGCAGCGCTTATGCCTCCATATCCACTCCATGGAGCAATTTGTACAAAATAGAAGGGAAAATCGTTTTGGAAAACCTCGCGCCAGCTTTTAATATTCGCTGCAAACAACTTGCCATATACTTCAGGATTATCTGTATTGGCTTCACCCTGATACCATATAGCACCAGCAATGCGGTAAGGTACAAGAGGATATATCATTGCATTGTAAATCACCGAGGGTTCCACCGGAGACCAACTTACCGGCTTAAGATTATTAGCAGCTTTCACCAACTCAGGGTCGCGGTCGAATGTCTGTTTGGGAGTCCACACCTGCACACTGGTACCGCCCCAATACGAGGCAATAAGTCCTACCGGTGATTTGGTCTGTTCATTGATTTTTTTTCCGAAAAAATAGCCCACCACGCTCATATCTTTCACCGTTTCGGGCGAACAGACTTTCCACACACCATCGCAATTGGTTTGAGGATAAGCATTATAAAGATGTGATATTTGGAAAAAGCGAATCTCGTTATTAGCCGACTTTGCCACCGCATCGCCCGCATCGAGCACTCCTTGCGGCCATGAAAAGCTATATTCCATGTTCGATTGTCCCGAACAAAGCCATACTTCGCCAATCAGAATATCGTCAATCACCACTTTTTGATTGCCACTGATAAAGGTGATTGAATATGGCCCACCAGCTTTAGGTGTTTTCACAGAAGTACTCCAGGCACAATCTTTTCCGGGATTAGCAAAAATAGTATCGGTAGGATTCCAGCCACAGCTTATTTTCACCGGGTAGGTGCTTGGTCCCCAGCCCCACAGTTTCACATCGCTTGCTTGTTGCAATACCGCATGATTACTAATAATGGCAGGTAAACGCAATGCAGGCTGAGCTGCTGCATAGAGCGCAATAAAACAGCACAAAAGAAGCAATGTTTTTTTCATGGATAGTGGTTAGAAAAAACAAACATGTGAAAATGCAAAAAACATATTGCATTAATAATCATACACTTAAATAATATTTTACTTAAGTCAGCATTTTTCTCAAGCATTGTGTTCCAAGGAAGAAAAAGCATCGGTAAAATCGCATCTGTAATGAAAATTCATTATGCAAATATAAAATTCATTCTTCAATGGCTCAAGTACAATTTTATCAAAGTATAATACTTTTGAAGTATAATTTTGCAGTAAAATGATGCTCTGAAAACATAACAGTATTGATTGAGTAATCGTATACGGTTCAATTGTCTATCAATTAAGCGTTATTTTAATACAAAGGCACCACCTGTTCGATAAAAGTGGTGCCTTTGTATTAAAATCTAATAATCAAGCAAATATTTAAACATGTACCTAATCCTATACATCACTTGATTTTGTAAGGACTAGGGTTTTCCATATTTCATCTGTTTCCGCGCTTTGGCAAGCGCTTTGCTTTCCAGTTCGTCCACATTTAATTTCACAGGTGCTGTAATAAATTCGGGCACATTGTATGAAAAAAGTGAAGCATCGTAATAACGCGGATCTTTTTGAGGCAACAGAAAAGGCTTTGATACCAACCCTTTATCATCAATAGAAGCAAGATAAAGCCGGGTATATAGACCATCACCGCGTCGGCTGCTGAAAACAAACCAGTGAGAATTACTACTCCAGTCGTGAAAACTTTCGGTCTCAGTACTATTCACCTCCTTTATCGGTCGCACAGAGCCATCACGCAGCGACATAAGATAAAGGTCTGCCTCGCGATGCCAAATAGAAAAATTGCCATAATCAGATTGTGTAAACATCAGATACTTACCATCAAAGGAGGGACGAGGGAATGAGATACTTTTACCTGTGTTTGCTGCCGAGATTAAGGTATCAACCTTATTTCCAAACATTCCATTTTCGGGATTGAAAGCTATTTTGCACAAGCTATATTTTATCCTTTTGTAATTCGATTGAATATCCTGTTTCTTAGAAGAACAGAAATAGAGAGTTCGTCCATCAGGCGAAAAAGCAGGAAAAGTTTCAAATGCATCGGTTTTCAACAGAGGAGATGAAAGTAACTCGTTAGTTTTCAAATTGTACACCACAATGTCAGAAGCCTGATCAAATACCTCAATACGCTCGTTGCGAACCACATGAAAAGCCTGCTTGGTTTGATTGACAGAGTAAGCAATATAATTGTCTGAAGGATGCCAATATGGATACACGCACGACGAAATTGTACTGTCAGTCTTCGTGTTATACATTTCCATTTTCCCGTTTACCTTTAACATAGTGGCTCCATGCGATCCCCGTAGATGAAGGGTCATAGAAGCAGGATTATTTTTATTGAAGGCATGGCAATTGACACAAGTGCCTGGTATCAGCGTATTTTCAATTATCGCCTTCTGGTCAAAATCAGATAAATTGCGCTGATAAATCCCCATTTTACTATACACCTCATATCCTGGAGCAATCATACGATACACCAATCCGTAATCTATCGGCAAAGTACTGACATGAATTGCAAACGGTTGAAACTGTTTCCATTTTCCTTCTTGTTTCAAACTGACCACCGCTTTAAGATCTGCTCCCTGGTTCTCTGTCAAAAGTTGTTTCCATTCAGCCTTCGGAAATTGAATCACCTCATTACTCTGTACATGCAGTTCTCCCTTCTTGCTGCCGGTAATCACCACGTCAATCAGGTCAAATTTTTCAGCTGTGATGGTAAAATTCAGCGGCGCTATCGAAGCCGGAACCGTCACATCCGTATAGTCAGGATATAAAGAAGGTTTTGCATTGACTTGCACCGGTGAGTTCACCGATTCTTTGCAGGAAACAAGTAAAATCAGAAGAAGTAGAATATAAATTTTATTATTTCTCATACGATAATATGTTGTTTAAGGTTATATGGCCTGGAAATTAATGGCATTATCACTACATTCAGTAATTTTTTATCACAAATACTACTATTTTCTGAATTGAAGATAGTACCAGTAACTTTGGGAGAATGATTCTTTAATTTGCGATTCAGCATATATTCCAGAACTGCTCAGCCTCAAATAATTATTGAATTGTTGGCCAATTGCAGAGCTTACTGGCCACGGGAAATCTCTCGAATTACGTCCAGTTCCAGCCCAAAACGCGAGCAAGGCCTCCTGATAATGTGCCGGAATCTCTTTGTATCCCAAGTCTTTACCCAACGGAAAGTATTGCACAAAATGAGTTAGATCCTTGTTCAGTAATGTATATGCTATTAGATATTCATACGCCATCCGGTTTGTTTTACAATGCATGAATAATAATCCAAGCATCTGATCCTTTTGATTTTCACTAAATAAAAAATCTTCTGTCAACCGATATTTTCTTAATAATCCCCATTCGAGGTTCTCATCAATTTTCTTTTCATTGCCCACACATTCTAAAGCTTCGGTTGCCCATTTACTATAAAACAACGTATGTTGCAGCAGATGAAGATATTTAGCCGCCACTTTATTTTCGCCATTCAAAAGATTTACTTCGGCAATTCGCTTAAATGCACGACTGCTTTTTTTGTAATCGGGAATAGCCTCCATTGCCTCAAATGCAAAACGCATTGAGGTGTTTAAAAGACCGAGATGATAATATACCTCGCCAGCCACAAAAGGCATCGTAAAGTCTCGCTGAAATGTTGGAAGCAAGCCTTCGGATCCATTTTGAAAATAACGAAACATACAATCGCCCATTGTCCCGATTTTACATAGTGCAAGATTCAGGCAAGTAACCGATAACGGAGCTCTTGGATCTTTATGATTAGCTATATCAATTACCTTATTCCAGTTCTCCATCCTCACGGCATAATCATACGCCATGATTTCTTCTTTACTCCAGTCGGCAGACATGCGAATGCCAATCACTCCAATCACAAAAAGGACAATGACCTGCAGAGAAATATACATCACTTTCACTCCCTTTTTGAAAACGATTGGTATCCATTTAAAAAGCAGAGGAACAACCAGCAGTGATACCCAGATTGCCAGTAACGAGTATGGAGATATAACAGGATAGCGATAATATGAGAGACCCCACCACAAACGTGAAAAAGGATATTGGAGAAAACTTTTAGCGAGAAATGGCGCTGCAACCATGATCAACATCATACCGATAAGAAACATTATCCATTGTTTTTTCGACAATTGCTTAAAAGTGCCCCATTCCAACAAAAGACACATTACACCAAATACCCAGAAAATACCACCGGCAAGCCAATAGAGAATAGGCAACAATATAATGGCTATGGCAATTCTTACCAAAGGTTTCTTCCAGTAAGCATAAAATTGTACTGCAAGTAAAGTAAGGTTTGCCGCAATCACGGCTGACAATAAGAAATTTTCATCACATAATGCGCTCCAAAACAGCAACGAAGGAATAAAAGTCAAAGGAAGGAACAATAAATTTTGTTTCAACTTATTGGCCAAAATTTTCACTTGCCACTGTAGCAGCACCAATAAAGTGGCAATAATCAATGCTCCCAGCAGGGAGAAATAATAAAACTGAGTAAAAAAAGTCCCCAGATAGTCGGCCAAACCGCCGGGACGACTCATTAAATCCGCCCAATAATCGGATGTAAAAAGAAACATCTGCAACTGCTCCTGATAGTGCAAATGGCTTTGATAAGGGAATGCAAAAAAGTAAAACACCACCACACCAAATAGGGCTGACAGTATTAATTCTATGTGTTTTATAACTCTATTCATGCGTTCATTTTTTTTTATGCTAAGGACACATGGAACTCGTCCCGAAAGCCGGGACTCGTTTCATGGTTTATTTTGAAAATGATTATTGGCAAAAAACATCGGCTCATCCTCCATAACTATGCATGCCTCCCAGAAAATAATTCACTCCAAAGTAGGTCATCAGTAGAGTAAAAAATGCGAAAACCATATAAAAATGGAACCAAAGCGGTTTATTCATTATTTTTAATACCTCTGTATGAAGTGCTAAGGCATACACAATAAAGGTGATAAGCGCCCACACCTCTTTCGGATCCCACGACCAATATTGACCCCAACTCACATTAGCCCAAACCGCTCCCACGCAAATACCTACACCTAAAAACAACAGTGCCGGGTATAACAAAATATGAGAAATCAATGTCAGACGCATCACTTCTTCTGCACACTTGTTATAATCTAAAATAATTGAAGTGATAGCAATTAGCGTTGTAAATGCAAACAAGGTGTAGCTCATCATCATCAGCGACACATGCAGACTAAGCAAAGGCGATATTAAAACCGGATTCAACGGCGTAAGTTGGGCACTCATTTGCGCCAAAGAAGAGACCAAAAGGGCAAAACCGGAGAGTAAATATCCACCACTTAGCAATAAAATATGTTTTCGTCCAAAGAGTAAGGAGAAAAGCATCACAAGCCACGCCATCAGTTGCATCGATTCAAATCCATTTGCAAAAGGCAGCCTTCCTGCAAGATACGAACGTAACCCCAACAAAAAAGTCTGAACCAAAAAGACACACAACAGCACTATCCACAAGCCAAAACGCACTTTAGAAATTGGTTGAATAAATTTTGGGGTCAATTTCAGATTAGAATTTTGCGAGTCATTCCTTTTTATCGCCGCAAATAGAAAAAACAAAAAACCCAACAATCCCAATATTAAATTGATGGGATACAATACGATATGAAAACTGGCGCTATTGTACAAGCAAGCAACATTATTTGTAATCACATGATTTTCTGCAGCTTGAGCACAACTACATCCCATCAAGATTATCAATACAAAAGTAACTCTTTTCAATAATGGATGGTGCAGTAATTTACGGAATTCACCCTCTTTGGCAGATAAAACCCAGATAAAAGAAATCAGACAAAGAAAATAGCCAATATATGAAAAACAGATACCCCACGGATCATAATTGACAGCCAAAATTACTCCTTTTTTATCTTCATCGAAGGAGCTTTGCAGAAAGCGATATCCGCAATGAGATAAGATGTGATTCATTGAAATGGTGGCTTTGAGAGGTTCGTTCCCATCTTTGACTGTCAACTGTGTTACATAATTTTTGGGAGCAGAAGTTCCCGGGTAATTTTCTATCTCAAAATTATTCAGAATAAGTGTGAATGGTAGAGCGCAAATATTGTCAGTTCCCTTTTCAATAAACAGTTTAGCAGGTAGCCCCGTACGAAGATGAATTGTACCGCTTATCCCTGAAAAATGGGTAATCAATGCACCTAAAAAAATCAATATAAAAGAAACATGAAGCAATAAATTTGCCTTTTTTATCCGCAATATGTTCCAAAATAAAAAAGCAGACGCTAGTACAAGGAATATCCAACCACCAATAAACCACCACGAACCATATATCGATATACTTGCTACATCAGAGCCTTTTGCCACAAATGTTGCAACGGTCATGCATGCCACTAGCGTACAATATATTACAAATGGAATGAGGTGTTTCATTAATCTACAGGTCTCTATACTTATTTTGTTGAATTGGTTTTATGGCGATACACTCCATCTCCACCAACCAACCAGCTCTGCATATTGGTGCAAGCAATATCCCATTAGGGACATTTGCAAACTTGGTGTCAAACATTTCTTTTACGCATTGATAGTCTGCAACGTCTCGCAAATATACAATAATCTGTGCAATATCATCAAACGTACAGTCAGCCTCATTCAATAAAGCTTCCACATTATCCCAAGTGCGATGAACCTGCTTCACCACATCGCCCGGATACATAATTTCTCCTTTATTATTAATGCTTGCGGTGCCACTGATATACACTTTGCGTCTGTCACCAAAATCAACATAAACACCTCGTTCAAAAGTTACGCCATATTCATAAGTAGGATTCAGGTTATCCTTAGCGTATAAAAACCGAATCTGTCCTTCGTCCAATCCTCGTATCGCATAAGCATCCATCAGCACTTTTACCTGAGGATTTGCATTGCTCCCTTCAATGCCGGTACTGGCAATATAGTGTGTATCTTTCGTCAACCCGTGTTGAATAAAATTCTCTCTGCGTGCTTTCACTATTCCCTGATAGTTTACATCCACGTCGCGCACACAAAACCAGGTTCGGATGCAATCTCTTTTAATGGTGCAACCACGTTCAACCAATTGAACTTCATATTCTTCGAGTAATTCAAGAGTTTGATGATAAGAATCTTCGGATATACTCCGTTTCTTTCCACAATCAGCGGAGGTATAATAGTGGTGATAACTGTTATGTTCATAATATGGCAAACCGTCATTACCTCTTGATACATGAGTCTGGAGTTGCAGCCATAGCGCCAACTTGCTGCCATCAAGAGGTGGTTGTTGCACAATACACATCGTGCAATCCAACAACTCTGACAGTGTGGAAATGTGCGATTGTTGATTAGCCGCATCGCTCAAAAAACATCGAGCAGAAACAGGAACTGCATTCTGCAATAACTCATCCTTCAAAAGCAGTTTTAATGCAGACTGAATAGAAATAATCTGCTGAAAAAAGCCGATTATCTGAGGCGAAACATGCAATATTACCTGAAATTCTTTTACTTTGCCAACTGGATCCATTAAAGAGATTTCTGCATCTATACCCAACTCATCATAGCTCTTTACTAAATAATTCATGTGTTCATTTTAATTTATAAATAGTTGTCGCATGGAACTCGCCCCAACTATCAGGACTCGCTTCATACAACTCTCTTTAACGAACAAAAGAAGGCGGGCACAAAGCCCGTCTTCTTTTCAATTCAGATATAAAACATTTTATTTATTGCTTTCGAACAAATAAAACCAATATAAAAAAGCCCATTAGCTACAATAAAAATGATCATTCATTAAAATGAATATCCTTTGCGTTTAAATACCCAGAACCAAGCCGTACCCCAAGCACCCGTAGTTGCAGGTTCCGGAATCTCAAGCACCATTGTGTTGTTATCGAGATACAATATATCATAGGTATAAATGGCTGGATAACCTGCACCATTAGGTTGATATCCCAAGCTCATAGTAACTCCTGTTAATGTCAATTGACCAATTGCATACGTATTACTATTTGTAGCTGAAGGGGGACTTGCTGTGTCTTTTGTTTTAGTCATATCGAAGTTAAATGATCCGACATATGTACCGGCAGCTAAACCTTTACCAGCTACCTGACTATTGCTGGTTACTAACTTCATAGCGGCTCCGTCTAAACTAAAGGTCATTTCATCGTTTGCTACGCCCCAGCCTTGCAAATCCGAAAGTCCGCATGTCCACCAACCGGGAGCATTATTTGCCAAGTAGCCTCCATTACCATAACATTTACTATCTGCAGAGCCAGGAAAAGATGAACCTTTTACATCTGTAGCCCATACCCAAGTTCTTGAACCTGTACCACAGAAATAGCCCCATTGTTTAGGTACCGGATAATACATGGAATCTACAGTGACACTGTAAGTTTTTGTTAATGTAGAGCCATCAGCGGCAAATGCAGTTAACTTAATATTCTGAGAGCCTTTTCCAAACAACAACACTGTTGTGTCAGTACTGATATAAGATGGTGTTGTTGTCCATTTACATAACACAGGGCTTGTACAGTGAACTTTATACATATTTGTCTTATATGTCTTGAACATTATAGGTGTAATCGTTACATTAAGTTGATCGGTAGATGTAACCACATCACCTACGCCAAAGTTTTTTTCTATTGGATTGCAAGAAACAAAGAAACAAGCAACTGCCAATACAAAGATTGCATTTATTAATTTATTCATGTTTTTTGAAGTTAAATTGTTTACAAACCAAATCATTTCCATCCCGAATAGTTTGACGCACTTGTTCCCCAACCGGCATTCTGTTTAAACAAACCGTTTGAAAGCGATATTTCGGTATCGGGAATCGGGAAGAAACCATTAGTTGCTTTATATCTTGCAGCATACCCCCCGCCATTATTCGTGGTGACATTAGTATCCGCATTCCCTTTGTAATAGGTAGATTGATTTGCTTGTGCACCTAAAGCTGTTTCAGCAATATGCCAACGACGAATATCGTTCCAGCGAATACCTTCGCAAGCAAGTTCCCAACGGCGTTCGTTTTGCAAAGCTGTAAGGCTGTAAGTAGCAATGATAGGTAAACCTGCACGTATGCGAACTTTGTTTATACCTGCTATGTTTTGTTCCAATTCCGATTGCATCAAAAGTACATCTGCAAAACGAATCAATACAAGATCATGGAGATTCCATAATTGCATGTTATTTTGTTGTGAAGTATAGCTATACATAACCGCGTCAAATGATTGATATGGAGCTGTGGAAGTAGCTGTAACATGAGACGTCAGAATAGGAGACCATTTCTTAGGATAAAAATCAGTTTCTTGTACAAAATCCTTCCAGGTACCTCCACCACGTGTATAGGCTGGCAATTCGTTAGGTATATTACAAATAGTGGCTGCACGACGTACATCGGTTGGTTCAGCTGTAGCCCAATCGCTCCACAAACTCGGTGTTACAGGACCTGCACCCCAACCGTTACCGAATGGGTAAGAAATACTATAATTCAAATCTCCACGCATTCCAAAATGAAGTGCATATCCATTAGAATATCCGATTGTTGTGCCCCAATCTGCGAACTTAGAGTATTTAATGGCAAACATCGATTCCGGATCAACTGCATTGTCATTTTCTACCCAACTCAACCCTTTTCCTTTGGTGTATGAATAATCATCTACTGTTAACCTGTTAGTATAAGCCCACAAATTACGATAATCAGGAACTAAAGAATAACCTGAGTTGTTGACACAGTCATCAATCCAAGCAGAAACATCAGTTTTACTTACAGTAGAAGCATCAGGCAGTGTCACACTTGTTTTGTTATAAAACCCTGTGTAAAATAAGAATGCACGTCCCATTAGCGCTTCTGCAGCCCAATGATCCACATGTCCAGCTTCTACCCAACCTGTTCCAAATTTTTTGGCCGGCATCAGAGCGATAGCCTTTTTCAAGTCCGAAACAATTTGTCCCCATGTTGCATCGGGTGAAGATTGAGGCAAAGTAGTTACTACTGAGCTAATTGTCAATGGAATATTTTCAAACATAGAAGCTAAGTGATAATAATAAAATGCTCTCAAAAAATAGGCTTCACCTATCATTTGATTTTTCTGGTCATCACCGCTATAACCAGTGCAATTTCCTAATGTTTCGATGGCTAAATTTGCTCGATGAATTCCCTTATAAGTATCTGCCCAAAAATTTGCATACTTATTGGTACTATTATACATCAATAAATCTTCCGATTGCATCGCATAATCTTGTGCACCACCGCCACCAAGACAATCGTCTGAAGCCAATTGAGAAGCATATATAAATGATTCCTGAGGATTGGCATTCCATAAACAGAGAGGATTATAGATACCCGAAATAACCTGTTTGGCCTGATCCACTGTTTGTGGATAATTCGCTGTGGTTGCCTGTGTCAGATTTTTAGTATCCAAAAAACTTTCGCAACTTGTAAAAAGCATGGCTATTGAAGCCGCTGCTAGTATATATTTTAGTCGTTTCATCGTTTTGTGCAATTAAAATTTAAGATTTACACCAATTAAATAGGTACGTGGGCTTGGGTAATAACCTACATCAATACCTGATGCCCAGTTGTCAGATGATCCACCAGAAGCTCCAACTTCCGGATCCATTCCAGTATAACCAGTTATGGTAAATAAGTTCTGTGCTGTAAAATACAGACGAGCTTGTTGTAAAGGCATCTTTTTGAATAATTTCTTGAAATCATATCCCAAGGTAATATTTTGACACTTTACATAATCTCCGTTTTCAATAAAGATATCGGAAATATTCGTGTAATTCACATTATTATTGGATGTCAAACGCGGCCATTTATTGGATGTACCCTCTCCATGCCAACGTTGATATACATCGGTAGTATAATTGTCGTGAAGAGAAGTCTGACGATACGATTTAGCTATTTGCATCCCGAAAGCACCATGTGCAGCTACTGTGAAATCAAATCCTTTATATCCCAAATTTAGGCTGAGACCTAAGTTTACATGTGGATTAGGATCTCCAATCTGGGTTTTGTCAGAATCATCAATCTTACCATCATGGTTCAAATCCGCAAATTTTAAGTCACCGGGTAATACATTCGATTGTAGAACACCGTTTCCGGCAGCCTTCCATGCATTAATATCGGCTTGATTTTGAAATATACCTGCTGTTTTATAACCATAGAAATAACCAATAGGATGACCTACCTGAGCACGGTACATTTCACTGGTTCCTTGCGCTAATATATTTGCGGCTCCGTGAATAATTCCTTCGGAATTGGCAATACGGGTAACTTCATTTTTATTAAACGCTGCATTTACGTTTGCGCTATATGTAAAATCTTTACCCACGTGATCGTTCCATGTAAACACAACTTCAACCCCTTTGTTAGAAATATCACCTCCATTAATATAGGGAGCGCCACTTGTTCCAACACCATAATAAAGAGCTATAGGAGCCTGAACAAGCCAACCCTTAGTCGTTTTATTATAATAGTCGAAATTCAGACCTAATCTTGAGTTTAAGAAACGGGCATCAAAACCAAAATCCAATTGCTCTGATTTTTCCCAGGTTACGTCCGGGTTGGAGAGATTTGATGGATATGCACCGGTTGTTTGAGCATCTTTAGCGTTTCCAAACGAGTAAGCGGCTGTTGCATCAAATGATACTAAGGCAAGATAGGTAAAAGAGCTAATATTACAGTTACCATTTTGACCCCAACTACCACGTAGTTTCAAAAAGTCAAGCCATTTTTTTGTGGAAGCCATAAATTTTTCATTCGTTGCTACCCAACCTGCGGACACAGATGGAAAATATCCCCATCGTTTTCCACGGGCAAAATTGGAAGAACCGTCAGAACGCAGAATCAAAGTCAGCAAATAGGTTTCGTTCCAGTCGTAGTTTACACGTCCGAAGAAGGAAGCCAATCCTCCTTGTCCCCAAGCGCCATTACCAGAGCTATCAGATTGCTTAATTTTAGTAGTTCCAGCCGCAACACCTTGTGTATTTTGCAAATAGGCATATTCAAACCCTTCAAACAACAAGTTTCCGTTTGAAACCTGCATGTTTTCACCCATACCCCATTTTTCGAGTGATTGGCCTGCTAAAGCATCAAAATGATGGCTTTTTATTGAAAATTTATAATTCAATGTATTATCCAGTGTGTAACTCCAACCCATACCCATATTTTGTGAAGCGGTAGAAACAGAATTACTAACAGTCGAAGATAATGTATAGGTCGGTTTATACGAACGGTAAGAGTTTGCACCCATTTTATAACCGAATTGGGATTTAAACACTAAGTTCTTAATTGGAGAAATTTGCAGATACCCGCTTGCATTCAGGTTATGGCTTTTTGATTTGTTATAACCTCTTTCATATACCATATCGGCAATAGGATTGGCCATTTGAGCATCAAAACCATTCAAACCCATTGCTGCCTTATCAGCATAGTTAAAATAGCTTCCTGTATCATCGTATACTGGCATAAGAGGTGCTCCTCTCAACATATTGGATATATCATTCCAATATTGATTACCAGTACCTATCCCGCCTTTAACCGAGTAGTTGTAATTCAGGTTTTCGCCCAATTTAATTACATCTCTATTAGCCGCTTTTAATATTACATGATCGGAGTTAAGTCTGATACTGGTACGTTCATAATCGGATGCAACCGGCTTTCCAAAAATACCTTGTTGAGAAGTGTATGCAACACCCAAAGAAAACTTAGAAATTTCGTTACCTCCTACAAGATTAAATGAATGATTTTGAATAGGAGCATTTTTGCTACGAATTTCATCCAACCAATTGGTGCCCTTCCAAGAGCCATCCATTGCTGCACTATATTTTGGGCCTAAAACTGATTTCCAGTCATACGCCGAACTTCCTTCATTGAAAGCAACCTCATTCATTATGGCCATATATTGTTGTGCATTGAGCAACGAAGGCATTTTGTACACATTTTGCATTCCATAATATCCATCATAGGTTACTTGTAGTTTACCACTTTTACCTTGTTTAGTTGTAACCAATATAACACCATTAGCAGCACGTGTACCGTAGATAGCAGAAGAAGCAGCATCTTTCAATACGTCGATGGATTCAATATCAGAGGGATTCAAATTATTAACATCGCCACCTGCTACGCCATCAATAACATAAAGAGGACTTGAATTTCCAATTGTCCCCATTCCTCGAATATTGACTTTAAAACCATCGCCAGGTTGACCTGAAACTTGTGTAATATTCACACCGGGAGTCTGACTTTGCAATGCAGAAAATGCATTTGTAGTGCTGAGTTTCTGTAGGTTATCACCACTAACCTGCACCGTAGCACCGGTTACCAATTTCTTTTTCTGCACACCATAACCGATGGCAACTACTTCGTTCAGGTTGATAGTTTCGTCTTCTAATACTACTGCCAACACTGTGCTTCCTTTTACATTAATTTCCTGACTTTTCATTCCTACAAAAGAGACTTGTACTACTCCATTTGCAGGAACCTGATTTAATGTAAAATTGCCGTCAATATCGGTAACAGTACCAACTTTCAGGCCTTTTACAGATACTGTTGCTCCGGGAATACCCATGCCAGATTTGTCTGTCACTTTTCCGGAAATTGTCTTTCCATTCTGATCGGGCGTAGCCGCGTTGATTGAATTGACACTAATTAAAGATCCAAATGCTAACAGCATAGTCAGCAAAAAGATCCGATTCACTTGTTTGAGAAGAGGGATCATTGCGCCTCTCCCACAATTCATGGTTCTTTTCATAAGTTTGTTCATGGTTTTAAATGAATACCACACCTGCTTTTCAGGTGATGAATAAAGATTACAATCAGCTTTTTTTGACAGGAGTCTTAACTATTAAAAAAGTCATGGTAATTTCCTAATATCAGGACTCTGTTAGCTCTTACTTTCCCTGTTTAAGGGTAAATGATTTTGTCGAAAAGACCGACAAATATACATCAGTATGAAAACTGTATCACAATGACGTAAGTGGCAAAATTTGTATATTTAGTTCTCTGTATTTTTTATATACAATTGGTGTAAGAACTAAATTACACGATGGGTGAGTTTAATAGCAGAAAGGAGTGTTACGTCATGGTTTTTAAGATTTAAGGTTGAACAGAAAACTATCATTTGTCGATCTTCCGGCTACTTATATATTAAGCACCGTTGAATCTTTTTAAGTCTGTGTATCACAAAAAACATCAACTTGTATTTGCATATTGCAATACAACAAGATACATTCCGACAGAAGCGGAATTTGAGTACAAAACAAACTTTAAGATTAACGTTACAAATATAGACGATTAATTTCGTTCAACTCAAGTACAATATTATCAAAATCTGATACTATAATAGCAAAAGCGAATCGAATTAAATGTCCGTTTTCAGGCATAAAGAATCACACGATGATCTTCTTTTTGTTGTAATTTTCACGAAACTCCTTGGGTGTACACCCTTTACGTTTGCGAAAAATGCGGTTGAAGTTGGATAAATTATTGAAGCCACAGCAATAACATATTTCAGAAATTGACTGTGTTGAGTCAACTAATAAACGAATTGCATTACCAATACGGATATCTAACAGATAGTCAGTAAGATTTTTTCCTGTACGAAGCCGAAAGAAACGACTAAAGGCTACCTCTGTCATTCCCACTATGTTAGCTAATTGCGACAATCTGATTTCTTCAGTATAATGCAACATCAGATATTCATGCACTTTTTGTACTCTTCTGCTATTCGCATGTGGCTCCACACGTGCAAAAGCACTACTCGACAAAGTACGCACATCGCTACTCAACGATAGCTCATAAAGCATACTCAAAAAGTTCATTACCGCATAAAACCCCTGATTTTCATGTGACAATGAATTCAACAATGGACGAACCGACAATATAGTATTTAGGGGAAATACAAGACCTTTTTGTGCCCGTTCCAGCATCACTTTAATACTATTAAACTGATGCTTATTCATGAAATTCTGGAAAAAGAGCTCGGGTGCAAACTGAATGGTAATTTCTCGTATTTCATGAGAAGTGCATTGGTAATTTTCCCAGGTATGCTCCAGCTCCTTTCCTGTGATTAATACCATGTCGTAATTCCCGATTATCTCTACCGAATCACCCACAGTGCGGCGTACACCTTCTGCATGTTCTATATAATTCAATTCACATTCAACATGTTTGTGAAGCGGAAAGGTAAACTCCGATTTGTTTCTCTCGACCACATAAAAGCAATCTTTGTCAGACAAAGGTGTTATTTCGTGTAATATTTCTGGGGTATTCATGATACTTTCTTAACATTAGATTTAGCTGCCAAATATAGATATTATTTCCAAATAAATAAAAGAAAGACTAATTTCTTATTTCAACAACTCCAAAAATTATCTTACACTGATAAAATCAATTTCATTTTCTTGGCTGATTTGCATTAAGTAATATTGAGAAATGAAGATTCAGGAAACTACTCTAAAAAGTGTACTTTTGTATCAAATTTCACGGTTCACTTCTTTTTGTATCTCTGAGCCAATCTTTTACATCAATATGCGCCCAACAATATTAATAACCAACGATGACGGCCTGACAGCCAAAGGTATAAAAGTGCTGAAAGAATGTATGCTTCCTCTGGGAGATGTGGTAGTGGTAGGTCCCGACGGACCGCGCTCAGGTATGTCGAGCGCCATCACAGTGAGCCTCCCCACCCGACTGCACAAGGTACACGAGGAAGACGGTCTGAAAATTTATCGCTGCTCGGGAACTCCCGTCGATTGCGTGAAATTAGCCCTCAATGTGTTATTCAAAGACAAACATCCTGATTTATTGGTTACCGGTATCAATCACGGCACCAATTCGTCAATCAGTGTGGTCTATTCGGGCACCATGGGAGCCGCCATTGAAGGGTGTATCAACAAAGTACCCTCTATCGGTTTCTCACTGTGTAATCACCAACCGGATGCCGATTTTGAGCATATTACACAATATGTAAGCGCCATTACACAAAAAGTATTGGAGAATGGCCTTCCACAAGGTGTTTGTCTCAATGTAAACATGCCCGAAGGAACTCCGAAAGGAGTAAAAGTTTGCCGTCAAGCCAGTGGACTCTGGACAGAAGAATTCGTACGTCAGCTCGACCCTAACGGTCATCCTTATTTTTGGCTAACCGGCAATTTTACCAATCGTGAGCCCGAAGCAATCGATACCGACGAGTGGGCATTAGCAAATAATTATATTGCGGTGGTTCCTACCAAAATAGATATGACTGCATACGATGCACTTGAAGAGCTGAAAACATGGGCATTTTAATAACTAATAATGAATGAAACGAGTCCCGAAAGTCGGGACGAGTTCCATTTGTCTTTAGTGTAAAAAATAAAAACAAACACATGAAATTTTTGGATAAATTCTGGATTGGGCTTTTGCTTGGCATCATACTTCCGTTGGTATTCGGGTTGATTTATTTCAACACAGCCTACCGGGGAGAACAACCAATGTGGAATGCGCTGGTAGAAACTGCCCGTTCAGGACTTTCGCTATTTGGTAAACTGGTTTTATTGAGCACATTCCCAAATCTCGGTATTTTATATCTCTTTTATCATGCCGATTATTGGCGTGCATGCAGAGGCATAGTGGTAGCCACTGCTATTTTCTTTATCATTTCGTTCATCTATCTCGCATAACCCATTTATTATCCGACTATTCTGAAATCCATCTATAAATAAACACCCTTATGAAAAACTTCAAAAAACAATTCATTATCAAGGCATTACCCGAAGATGTATATGCAGCACTGACCAACCCTGAAATTATTACTATCTGGACAGGCGAAGAAGCTGTAATGGAGGCCACGCCGGGCAGTGAATTTTCGTGGTGGAATGGCGACATCTGCGGCAAAAACATTGAGTTTGAAGCTGGTAAAAAAGTTGTGCAACAATGGTACTTCGGTGAAGAAGACGAAGATCCTGCATCCATTGTCACCCTGAAGATGCACACTGATAAAAAGGGCACCAGTCTTGAAGTCAATCACACAAATATTCCCGATGATGCGTACGACAATATTGTCGAAGGATGGGAAGATGCCATTGTAGTTGCATTGAGAGAATTGATGGAGGAATAATATCCCAAGTTTCAAAATTTCAAGATTTAGCAAACATTGATGTATAATTCAGAATTTCCACAATAAAGAAAGCCATTATGAAATAAAAAATCTTGAAATCTTATGCCTTTGAAGATTGTTAAGGTGCTTTCTAATTATTTATGGCATAAATGAATGACGATTTGCATAATTGTTTCTATCTTCGCACCCTATAACTCAACACGTTTTACCATTAATCTTTACTTCCGTGTCAGACAGTATTGTTATCATTCCGACTTACAACGAGAAGGAGAATATTGAAGCTATTATTCGTACCGTTTTTTCGTTACCAAAAGCGTTTCATATTCTGATTATCGACGATGGTT
>Ga0302272_1000282_pt1 | contig 23561 bp, 12 predicted proteins | sample III_Bog_N1_2_FD_198772 | JGI IMG/M metagenome (GOLD analysis project Ga0302272, IMG submission 198772) | Peat permafrost microbial communities from Stordalen Mire near Abisko, Sweden - III_Bog_N1_2 | ecosystem: Environmental > Terrestrial > Soil > Wetlands > Peat | place: Sweden: Abisko...
GCGACAGGGATGTCGCTTGTCCCCTGAATGTCTCTTGTATTAAGAATGACCTATTTTAAAAATATTTTAATTTTAAATAAATGAAAACACGACTTTTTTATGTTGTCGCATTCTTAGTGAGTTCTGTAGGAACGCTCTTTTCTGCCGATAAATCCGATTTACTTTTATGGTACAATAAACCGGCTGCCGATTGGAATGCTGCATTGCCGTTGGGTAATGGCCGTTTGGGGGCAATGGTTTTCGGCACACCCGCAGTGGAACACATCCAGCTCAACGAAGCAACTGTGTGGGCGGGTTCTCCCAACAATAATCCTAATCCGAAAGCTAAAGCGGCACTGCCAGAAGTGCGGAAACTAATTTTTGAAGGTAAATATGGCGAGGCTCAAAAAATGGCCGATGCAAATATAATGCCTGCCACCAACGCCGGGATGCCTTATCAATCAATGGGAGATCTCTATATTTCGTTTCCCGGCCACAGCAATTACACCGATTATTACCGCGATCTGAACATCCGCAATGCGGTTGCTTCGGTTTCGTATAAGGTGAATGGTACTACCTTTCATCGCGAAGTGTTTACCTCGTTTACCGATCAGGTTGTGGTGATAAGGTTAACAGCCGACAAAGCGGGGAGCATCACTTGCAATACATTGCTGACCACACCTCATCAAAAATATTCCATTGTAAATGAAGGAGATAAAGTGGTGCTCTCGGGTATCACAGAAACGCACGAAGGACAAAGTGGCAAAGTGCGATTTCGTACGGAACTGAAGGCCAAAGTAGTAGGGGGTTCTTCCAACGTGAAAGATGGTATCATTTCAATTGATAAAGCCGATGAGGTGATTTATTACATCTCAATGGCCACTAATTTCACAGATTATAAGACATTAAACACCGATGAGGTTGCAAAATGTTCCGGTTTTTTAGACAAAGCCATGCTCGTTCCTTACGATCAGGCAAAGCAACAACACACGGCTTTTTTTGCGCAATTTATGAATCGGATGCAGTTCGATTTGGGCACAAACGATGCCGCAAAGGAGCCTACAGATGAACGTATAAAGAAATTTGCTACCTGTTTCGATCCTCAATTGGCGGCTCTCTATTTTCAGTTTGGTCGTTACCTGCTCATCTCCTGCTCGCAACCCGGTGGTCAACCCGTTACACTGCAAGGGCTTTGGAACGAGCAGATTTTACCATCGTGGGACAGCAAATACACCACCAACATCAATACCGAAATGAATTACTGGCCTGCTGAAGTGGCAAACCTGAGCGAATTGCAAGATCCATTCATTCAGATGATTCGCGAACTTGCCGTGACGGGTCAGGATGCGGCAAAAATAATGTATGGTGCACGGGGTTGGGTACTTCACCACAATACTGATATTTGGCGTATTACAGGTGCCGTCGATCATGCAGCTTCGGGGATGTGGTTGGCCGGTGGAGCCTGGACTTCGCAACATCTTTGGGAACGTTATCTTTATCAAGGAGATAAGCAGTTTTTGCAATCGGTATATCCAATCATGAAGGAGGCTGCCCGTTTCTTTATCGATTTTATGATTCCCGATCCGAAGGAGGGTTATTTGGTAGTTGTGCCTTCCGTTTCACCCGAAAACACCCATGGTTCCGACAAAAAATATACCATTGCATCCGGTTGTACAATGGATAATCAATTGGTTTTTGACCTCTATTCCAATGTGATACGTGCTTCCGAGATTTTGAATACCGACAAAGCTTTTGCTGATTCGTTGAAAGTGTTGCGTGATAAAATTTCTCCTATGCGCATAGGTCATTTCAGCCAGTTGCAGGAGTGGCAACAAGATTGGGACGATCCTGCCGACACGCACCGCCATGCTTCGCATTTGTACGGTGTATTTCCGAGCAATCAAATCTCTCCGTATCGCACACCCGAATTGTTTGATGCTGCCCGCACTTCGCTCATTCATCGCGGAGATATTTCCACCGGTTGGGCAATGGCCTGGCGCATTTGTATCTGGGCGCGCTTTTTGGATGGCGATCATGCATATAAACTTCTTAGTAATCAGTTAGATTTAGTGTCGAATGAAAAGAAGAAAGGCGGAACTTTCCCGAATATGTTCGATGCACATCCACCTTTTCAGATAGATGGCAACTTTGGTTGCACGGCAGGAATTGCCGAAATGCTGATGCAGAGTTACGATGGATTTATCTATCTGCTGCCTGCGCTGCCATCAGTTTGGAAATCAGGAAGTATTACGGGATTGAAAGCCCGTGGCGGATTTGAAATTGATTTGAGCTGGAAAGATGGAAAAATAGAAACACTCACCATTCATTCTCAGTTAGGAGGCAATTGTCGCCTGCGTACGAAAGAGCGTTTGACAGGTGCAGGATTGAAAAATGCAAAAGGAGCAAATGTAAATCCTTTATTTACTGTGCCTGACGTGAAAAAACCGATTATTTCGGAACAAGCTAGGATAAATACACTCAATTTAGCCACCACGTTTATGTACGATTTGCCTACCGAAGCAGGTAAGACATACATTATGAGGATGAAATAAGAAATATCTTATTATAAAAAAACCGCTTCATACAGAAATGGAGCTGGCGTAAACGATTTATTATTAATGAGCTAACACCCCTATTTTATTGTGAAAACACCCCTTTTTAAATCAACTTTGCTTGCATTGGCCTTGTTTTGTGCAGTGAATTTTTTATCAGCTCAACAAACAGAAATTCAATATCTTTCGGGTACTGGCTCTGACAAGACAGTCAACTGGAAGTTCTTTTGCACTGCCGGAAGAAATTCGGGTAAATGGACATCCATTCCTGTACCCTCCAATTGGGAGCTTCAGGGTTTCGGCAAGTATAATTACGGGCTTGATAAGGATACGGTTCGGGGGAAAGAAAAAGGCTTATACAAGTACTCATTTAACGTACCGGCTGCCTGGAACAATAAGGTAATTAATATCGTGTTTGAAGGATCGATGACGGATACTGAAGTCAAAATCAACGGAAAACAGGCTGGCGCTATTCATCAGGGTGCGTTTTATTGTTTCAAATACGACATTACCAAACTGCTTAAAGTGGGGCAAAACAATCTTTTGGAAGTTGCAGTGTCAAAACATTCGACTAATGAAACGGTAAATGGGGCTGAACGCCGAGGTGATTATTGGATATTTGGAGGAATTTTTCGTCCTGTGTATCTTGAAGCTCTTCCGAAACAACATATCAATAAAATTGCCATTGATGCAGGAGCCAATGGAAGTTTCAATGCGAATATTGACTTTGTTTCGAATAAAGCACCAACTACAATTATGGCTCAGATTACTACTCAGGATGGTAAAAAAGCAGGAGTGCAGTTCAGTGCAACGGCAAAAGCCGGAGACTCGGAGGTGCATCTGCAAACCATTTTGAGCAAACCACTTTTATGGAATCCAGAATCCCCCAATTTATATAATGCCACGTTCTCTATTATGCAAAATGGGAAAGCATTGCATTCTGTGAGTCAGCGTTTTGGCTTTCGCACGGTAGATCTTCGCCAGAGAGACGGTATTTATGTCAATGGCACTAAAATTAAATTCAAAGGGGTAGGTCGTCATTCTTTTAATCCAACCACAGGCAGAGCATTAAGTAAAGAGGTTAGTATTGAGGATGTGAAGCTGATGAAAGATATGAATATGAATGCTGTCAGGATGTCGCACTATCCACCTGACGGACATTTTCTTGACGTGTGCGATTCGCTTGGACTGTTTGTGCTTGATGAACTGGCAGGTTGGCATCATGCGTATGATACACAGGTAGGCACTAAATTGGTAAAAGAAATGGTGGAACACGATGTAAATCATCCTTCTATCGTGATTTGGGACAACGGCAATGAGGGTGGCCACAATTTTGATCTTGACGCCGTATTCGATAAGTCGGATATACAGAAAAGACCTGTTATTCATCCTTGGCAACCATTCAGAGGAACCGATACGCAACATTATATTAATTATGACTATGGAGCAGGGACTTTTTGGCATGGTCATAATATAGCTTTCCCCACCGAATTTTTGCACGGGTTATATGATGGTGGGCTTGGTGCCGGATTGTACGATTATTGGGAGCTAATGTGGAAAACCCCGAAAGCTGCAGGTGGTTTCTTGTGGGTTTTTGCCGATGAAGGTGTGGTACGAACTGACAAAAACGGAGAGATAGACACAGATGGGAATCACGCTCCTGATGGTATTTTGGGTTCATTCCACGAAAAAGAAGGAAGCTACTTTGCCATAAAAGAAATATGGTCGCCAATTCGTTTTGAACAAAAAGACATTACACCACTCTTTGATGGGGCTCTAAATATTGAAAACCGTTATTTTTATACTAACATCAACCAATGCCATTTTACATGGAAGTTAGCTAAGATGCCTTCGCCTGACGGGAAAACAGCAAAGACGGAACTTACCGGAAAAGCACTTGCTCCTACAATTCTTCCAGGAGAAAAAGGGCAACTTAAGCTCGATTTACCTGCAAACTGGAAAGATTTCGATGTGCTTTACGTCACAGTCACAGACCCATACAAACAGGAACTTTATACTTCAAATTGGCCGATTACTTTGCCCGAAACAATGGCAGATAGAATCTTAGTAAAGAATGGAAATAAAGCGACAATTGCTGCCGAAACAGATTCAACAGTTACTGTTTCCACCTCAGATATTCGGATTGTGCTCCACAAAAAATCGGGATTGTTGATTAAAGTAAGCAACCTGAAAGGCGAAATTCCATTCAATCATGGCCCTGTACTTTGTGCCGGTAAATCAATTTTCAGTTCAATGGAGCTTAAAACAGATGGTGATACTATTCGGGCAATTTGTTCTTATGAAAAGGCATCAATTATGAAAGAACACACTTGGAGTATTTATCCGTCAGGATTAATAAAACTCGAAGTAAACTATAATCCGGTTGAGTACGAGTCCGATTTTATGGGCATCAGTTTTTCATATCCCGAACATGAAGTAAAAGCAGTGAAATGGATGGGTAATGGACCTTTCAGAGTGTGGAAAAACCGCTTGCAGGGAGGCAGTCTGGATGTGCACGAAAAAACCTACAACAATACCATGACAGGCGTGCCACCGGTCACTTATCCTGAATTTAAAGGGTATCATTCGCAGCTTTACTGGGCAAAATTTATTACTACGGGACAATCGTTTTTAGTGGCAACTGCTAATGAGGATGTATTTCTTCGCTTGTTTACGCCCGAAACTCCTAAGCAAAGTTACAATACGGCACCTCCTTTCCCATCTGGAGACATTTCGTTTATGCAGGCGATTCCTGCCATTGGCACTAAATCACAAAAGTCCGAAAATATGGGTCCTTCAGGCAAGAAAAATATGTATTTTGATTATGGTCAATATGATAAATGGCAGTTGCGTTGTAAAAAAATGATTGTGTTTTTTGATTTCTCTGGGCGATAAATTTGCAATTAAAAATTGTGGAGATAGATTTTTGAAAAACAAGCTTATACCTTAATTTACCAAATATGCCCATAGAAAAAAGTACATATATAGGAAATTACCGTTGGAAAATAGTAGCATTACTGTTTTTTGCCACCACCATCAACTATATTGACCGGCAAGTATTAGGAATTCTTGCTCCTCAACTTCAGCAGATGTTCGGGTGGTCGGAAGCCGATTACGGATTTATTATTATGGCTTTTCAGGCAGCATATGCCATCGGACTTATCTCGATGGGCAGTTTGCTCGATAGAATTGGCACTAAAACAGGGTTTGTGATTGCTATTTCGGTATGGAGTATTGCAGGAATGTTCCACGCAGCAGCACGTGGTATTTTTTCTTTTTCGCTGGCACGTTTTGCCCTTGGTATTGGCGAATCGGCCAATTTTCCGGCAGCCGTAAAGACTGTCGCCGAATGGTTTCCCAAAAAGGAACGTGCTTTGGCTACAGGGATTTTCAATTCCGGTTCAAATGTGGGGGCAATTCTTGCACCGCTGTTGATTCCACTTATTGCATTGCATTGGGGATGGCAATGGGCGTTTATCTCCACGGGGGCGCTTGGCTTTATCTGGTTGCTATTCTGGATTCCTATTTACAATAAACCACAGTTAACCAAAAAACTAACTAATAAAGAAAAGGAGCATATCTTACAGGATGATACTGCACAAGAGACCGTAAAAAAACTGCCATGGAAGAGCATTATCGGGTATAGGCAGACATGGGCGATATGCCTGGCACGTTTTGTCACCGATCCTATCTGGTGGTTCTTTTTATACTGGCTTCCGAAATTTTTGCATACCCGCTATGGGATTGATTTAACTCACATCGGCTTGCCATTAATCGTTATTTATCTGGTATCGACAGGTGGTTCAGTCTGGGGGGGGTGGTTGTCGTCCTATTTTATCAAAAAGGGCAAAAATCCGATAGCAGCACGTAAATTCTCCATTTTATTGCTGGCACTGTTTGCATTACCCATCTTTTTTACCACCATCACACATAATTTTTGGCTCACAGTCTGCCTCATTTCTTTAGCCACTTTTGCTCATCAGGGGTATGCCGCAAATATATTTACGATTGTATCCGATATATTTCCCAAAAATGCAGTAGGATCAGTGACTGGTTTAGCTGGTTTTGGAGGTGCGATAGGAGGAGTATTTTTTTCGGCCTTTGTGGGTTTAGTACTACAGTATACAGGCAATTACTATATTATATTCGGCATTGCCAGTGTGGCCTACTTTGTATGTTGGTTAATACTCAATTTCCTGATTCCGAGGAATAAAGTTATTGAGTTTAAATAATTAACACATAGGGAGATAGGTTATTATTCACAACAACAATTTTAATCTGAATGCGGATAAAAGTTTTGGTTCATTTAGGAAAGGCGGACCAATAATATCTCTGATTTTCAAAACTGTCAACATAAAATATAGAAAGAGATACAACTCTCTTTCTAACAGGTTCATGGAATTATTCATTTTTCAAAAAAAATCTTAGTTGATAGACCTAATATTCCAACTTTACTTCGTATTTTTGTGTTTAAATAAATTTGAATGGATAAAAGCTTTCGTAAATATTCTTATTTTGTTTTTGTTTTATTTCTTATTTTTTCCGAACTGCTTTGTTTCGGAAGGCTAAATGCACAATCAGACAAAAAAAATGGCTCAGAACTGGCGCATATTTTTCAAAATCCGCCCGAATCGGCTAAGCCATGGGTGTTTTGGTATTGGATGAAAGCTGCTGTTACCCGCGAAGGAATAAAAACCGACCTCGAAGCGATGAAAACTGCCGGTCTCGCCGGTGCATATCTGGTTCCTATTCAGGAAGCTACCAACCCGCCATTAGTTACTCCTCCTGCCAACACGTTTACACCTCAATGGTGGGACATGATTCATTTTGCTTTTCAGGAAGCTGCTCAGTTAAATCTAAAATTCGCCATGCATTTTGGCGATGGGTTTGCTACCGCCGGAGGTACTTGGATTACGCCCGAACTTTCGATGCAAAAGGTCACGTGGAGTGAATCGCAAGTAGATGGTAATAAGTTGTTTGCGGATACCCTTCCACAACCTCCACATTATAAAAACTATTACAAAGAAATAACCATTTTGGCCTTTCCGTCGCTGGAAGGAGCCGGCATTTGCACACAAAACATAGCGCCAAAAATTACCACAAGCACCGGTGAAAATGTCTCTTTTCTGATTCAAAAAGAGGGGAAAGGAACTTTCAAATGCGAGGTACCATGTTGGATTCAATACGAATTTGCACAGCCTTTTACCTGTCGGTCGGTGTTTACTGCCGGAGCCACATACAATTTTCAGTCGCATCGTCTGCGTATTGCCACCAGCGACGACGGGGTTAATTTTCAGCCGCTTTGCCAACTGGCTCCCGGTCGCAATGGCTGGTTCGATGCCGATGCCGATTATAGCCATTCGGTACCCACCGCAACGGCGCGCTATTTTCGGTTTTACTATGACAAGGAGGGAACCGAACCGGGGAGCGATGACAACGAAATGGGAAAATGGAAACCAGGACTTAAATTGCAACGACTGGAGCTTTCGTCGGCTGCGGTGATACATCAGTTTGAAGGCAAAAACGGTGAAATATGGCGCATTGCAAAACGGGCGACAGCGTCTGAATTAACACCCTCATTGTGTGCGCCTTTGGATAAAATTATAGACATAACCGATAAATATAAAGACGGTAAACTGACATGGCAGGTACCTGCCGGAAAATGGACAATTTTGCGAATTGGGTACACCTCTACTGGTCATCAAAATATGACTGCCGGAACTGGCAAAGGGCTTGAATGCGATAAGTTTAACCCCGAAGCCGTAAAATTGCAGTTCGACAAATGGTATGGTGAAATAAGGCGAAAAATGGGCGATAGTCTCACTTCAAAGGTGTTGAGCCGCATTCATGTCGATAGTTGGGAGTGCGGTAGCCAGAACTGGTCGCCGGTATTTGCTGCTGAGTTTATAAAGCGTCGTGGATATGATCCGAAAATGTATCTTCCGACCATGGCGGGAATTCCGGTGCAAGATGCCGCCACTTCCGAACGTTTTTTGTACGATGTGCGCCAAACCATTGATGAGTTGGTTTCGGAAAACTTTTTCGGCACATTGGCAACACTGGCAAAGGGAAAAGGATATGAGTTTTCGAGTGAATCGGTAGCGCCTGTGATGAGTGGCGATGGAATGTCGCATTACAAAAAAGTGGATATTCCGATGGGCGAATTTTGGGTGAACAGCCCCACACACGAAAAACCGACCGATATGGTGGAAGCGGTGTCGGCGGGGCATATTTATGGCAAAAACATTGTGCAAGCTGAGGCATTTACCACGCTTCGGATGGATTGGAATGAATATCCGGGAATGCTGAAACCCATTGGTGACCGCAATTTTGCACTGGGTGTAAATCGTTTTGTATTTCATGTATTTACGCAAAATCCTTGGCCTGACCGCAAGCCTGGCATGACGCTCGGCCCTACCGGTATCTTTTTTCAACCTGCTCAAACATGGTGGAAACCTGCAAAGGCGTGGATAGAATATACGCAGCGTTGTCAGGCGTTGTTGCAATATGGAAAACCCGTGGTCGATATTGCCGTGTTTACGGGAGAAGAGCTTCCACAACGTGCCATTGTGCCTGAAAAACTTATCAATACTTTGCCGGGACTGATTGGCAAAGAGGCTGTTGCAAAAGAAAAACTCCGCTTAGAAAACAAAGGGGTTCCGATGTGGAACAAGCCCGACGGTGTGCTCAACTCTGTCAATACAAGCAATCCTGCCGATTGGGTGGATGCATTGCATGGCTATCAATACGATTCGTGTAACTCCGATGCATTATTTAATCTGGCGTCGGTCAAAAATGGATGCATAAAGTTGCCGGGTGGAGCAAACTATAAGTTGTTGGTATTGCCTAGGTTAAACTCGATGATGCTCGATACTACCTTGTCAGTCAAGGCAAAGGCATGTATTGAGCAGTTGCAGAAACAGGGAGTAAAAGTAATTCGTCAATGGGACGAAAGCACCTTGGATGCATTGGGAATAGCGCGTGATGTAATCTTTACCGACTCGGCAAAAGCGGTGATCACTGGTTTTGCATGGACACACCGCACATCGCCCGAAGCAGAGATATATTTTATTGCAAATCAACGCAATGAACCTCGAAAAGTAAATGTATCTTTGCGGGTAGCAGGACGTTTGCCCGAACTTTGGAATGCGGTGACAGGTGAGATACATCTTGCTGGCGAGTGGCAAATAAAAAACGGGAGGACTGAACTTTCTCTTCGTTTGGAGGCCAACGAATCGGTGTTTGTGGTGTTTCAAACCTCCACAAAAGCGACAAGCAATAAACAGGGCGTTAATTATATAGAAATTAAGGATATAAAGACCTTGTCGCAATCGTGGAGCGTACAATTTAACCCTGACTTTGGAGGCCCGAAAGAGGCAATTCTATTTTCAAGTCTCGAAGATTGGATAACACGACCCGAACCTGCTATCCGTTATTATTCGGGCACTGCGGTTTATACTACCGATTTACTCTGGAAGGAGAAGGTGGATAATACATCGCGAATCTGGCTCGATTTGGGCAAAGTGGCAAAAATTGCTTCGGTGAAGGTAAATGGAATTGATTGTGGCATTGCCTGGACTGCTCCTTTTCGGGTGAATATTTCCAATGCCTTAAAGGTCGGGAATAACCGTATTGAAATTGCGGTTACGAATACATGGATTAACCGTTTGATTGGCGATAGCTTATTGCTCGAAAATCAACGAATTACTTATACAGCGAATCCACTTTATCGTTTGGAAGACAAGAAAATTGATAAATCGGGACTTCTTGGGCCGGTAAAAATAGGAATTAGTAAAAAATAGATGAGAACCGATTTCTCCCCTCTCTTGTGGAGAGGGGCAAGGGGAGAGGTTATAAATATAGAAAAAATTATGAAGAACAATTTGACAAAATTATTGCTGTGTATTCTCTGTTTCATTGGCACTGTTTCGGTTGCCACAGCGCAGGAAAAGAGAGAGAGATTTGATCAACCATGGAAAAATGGCAAATTGAAAGTGAGCGATAATCATCGTTTTCTGCAATTTGAAAACGGGAAACCGTTCTTTTGGTTGGGAGAAACTGCCTGGTTGCTGCCATCGCGTTCCAATCGTGAAGAGGCCGGTTATTTTGTGGGTGAAACTGCAAAAAATGGATTCAATGTAATACAAATATCTGTTCTTCATGGAGTTACGGCAATTAATGCGTATGGAAGTTGGGCATTACCCAATGGCTTTGATTTTAGCAATATTGACAAAAAGGGAGAGTATAACTACTGGCAGCACGTTGATTTTATTGTACAGGAAGCTCAGAAAAACGGAGTTTATATTGGTATCGTGTGTGTGTGGGGTGGCAATGTGAAGGCAGGACTATTGAGCGTGGATGATGCCAAGAAATACGGTCAGTTCTTAGCCGAACGTTACAAAAAATATCCGAATATTATCTGGATTATTGGCGGCGACCAGCCGGGTAGTATTAAACCCGAAGTATGGGAAGCGCTTGCTACTTCGATTAAAAGCATTGACAAAGACCATCTGATGACGTATCATCCCTTTGGCCGAACGATGTCGGCAACCTGGTTCAATAATTCTTCCTGGCTCGATTTCAACATGTTCCAGTCGGGTCACCGTCGTTACGGGCAGATAAATGGGGATGGAGACAAATCCATTGAACCTAATACCGAAGAAGATAACTGGCGTTTTGCAGAGAAGAGTTTGGCGATGCAACCCGTCAAACCTGTGCTGGATGCCGAACCGTCGTACGAAGATATTCCTCAGGGGCTGCACGATTTTACTCAGCCGCGCTGGAAAGCCGAAGATGTACGGCGATATGCCTACTGGTCGGTATTTGCAGGCTCGTTTGGGCATACCTATGGCAATAATTCTACCATGCAGATGTTGCATCCGGGTTATTCGCCAGCTTATGGCGCCACTAAACCCTGGTGGGAGTCCATTCACGACCCCGGTTGTCAGCAGATGAAGTACCTCAAGGCATTGATTTCGGCATTTCCCTATTTTGATAGGGTGCCCGATCAGAGTGTGATTGCGGGAGCCAACGGCGTGCAATACGAACGCGTAATTGCCACACGTGGAAATGATTACATATTGGTTTATAATTATACTAATCGTCAGACAGAGATTGACTTAACCAAGATTTCGGGTGCCAAGAAAAAGGCATGGTGGATGAATCCGATGGATGGTGCGTTGGAATATATCGGAGAATTTACAAACGGAAAACAGCCATTTATTCATAAAAGCGGATCTCACATAGGGAATGATAAAGTGCTTATAATCATCGATTCAACAAAAACATACATAGCAATCGATCAGAACAATATTTTATAGCGAAATAAAAGTAGCTCAGCCATTAAACCCTGCTGTGCTGAAATGGGTCAAAATTTTTATTGACCTGAATTTTAAAATAATAAATATCACCCCAAAGGAGCAAAGTCAAAAATGGCTTCGTATGTTTTCTCTTTTGTACCTTTGTGTTGAAAAAAATAAACCAATGAAGAAAATTTGTTTGCTTTTGGTAAGTTCGCTCTGTCTGTTTTCGGTCGGAGCGGTGGATGTAAAGAATCTTCGTACCGAGATGCTTGCCAATCCTGAAGGAATCGACAATGCACATCCCTCATTGAGCTGGATTATCAGTAGCTCAGACCGTAACGTGTTCCAAACGGCCTATCAAGTCTTAGTGGCTTCATCGCCCAAGAAACTCAACGCGGATGAGGGAGATCTCTGGAATTCAGGCAAAGTGGAGACTGACCAATCGTCGAAAGTAGTTTACAATGGAGCGACCTTGAACAGCAAACTGCGTTGTTTCTGGAAGGTGAAGGTTTGGACAAATAAAGGTGAAACAGGTTGGAGTGTACCCTCTAAATGGAGCATGGGTTTACTCAACAAATCGGACTGGCAAGGCAAATGGATTGGTCTTGAAAAGGCCTTCCCGTGGGACAGCATCTCATTTCATGCACGCCTTTCGGCTCGTTATTTACGCAAAGAATTTGTGGCGGAAAAGAAAAAACAGATCAAGCAAGCCACAGCCTACATAGTCGGTTTAGGAATGTATGAACTATATATCAATGGCAAAAAAATTGGCAATCAGGTGTTAGCTCCATGTCCTTCGGATTATGTGCAAAACTCTCGATACAACACATTTGACGTAACGACAGAAGTGCAGCAAGGTAAGAATGTGATTGGCACGATTTTAGGCAATGGGCGCTATTTCAATATGCGTCAGAAAACCAAACCACAAAAAATTAAAGTATTCGGGTTTCCGAGAATGTTATTCCAGCTTGATATTGAATATACGGATGGCAGCCATTCGTCAGTAGTGAGTGATGAAACATGGAAAGTGACCTCAGACGGACCGATACGAAGTAATAATGAGTGGGACGGTGAAGAGTATGATGCCAATAAAGAGTTGAAAGGTTGGAACTTATCTGGATTTAATGACAAAAAATGGATGTCTGCCGCACCCGTGTCCGCACCCGGCGAACTCATTACTGCGCAGATGAATGAGAACATGACGATTCATGAAACGTTGAAACCGCGTTCCATCAATAGCTTGTCTGATGGCAGTTATATTATTGATATGGGGCAAAATATGGTGGGATGGTTGAGCCTGAAAGTCCAGGGGGAAAAGGGTGACAAAATTACTTTACGGTTTGCCGAAACCCTGAGAAAGGATGGAACATTATTCCTAGATAATATCCGTACCGCGCAGCAAACCGATGTATATACAATGAAAGGCGAAGGTATTGAAAACTGGGAACCCCGATTTGTGTATCATGGATTCAGATATGTGCGGGTAACCGGATTTCCGGGTGTGCCTACGGTGAACGATTTTGAAGGCAAAGTGGTGTACGACGGCTTCAGCACAATTGGCTCTTTTGCCTCTTCCGATTCAATGCTCAATAAAATTTACCACAATGCCTACTGGGGAATTCGTGGCAATTACAAAGGAATGCCGACCGATTGCCCGCAGCGCGACGAACGTCAACCCTGGCTGGGCGACCGTTCTACCGGCTGCGTCGGCGAAAGTTATCTGTTTGACAATGAAAAACTTTATGCAAAATGGATGGACGACATTCACGAATCGCAGAAAGAAAATGGACAGCTTCCTGACATGTCGCCGGCTTTCTACATGACTTATTATTCCGACAACATGACCTGGCCGGGTACTTACCTGATGGTGGGTGATATGCTTCTCAACCAATTTGGAAATAGTAAGGCTATTGAAAAGCATTATTCTTACATGAAAAACTGGCTTTCGTATATGAAAAACAAATACTTGCAAGATAATATTTTGACCAAAGATAAATATGGCGATTGGTGTATGCCTCCAGAAACGCAGGAGTTGATACATTCTCTTGATCCTGCACGTCAAACGTCGGGAGAATTAATTTCCACTGCCTATTATTTTCATTTCTTGCAACTGATGACCAAGTTTGCAAAAGTAACAGGGCACGAAGCTGATATTGAAGAATATGCTACAGAGTCACTTCTTGTAAAAGATGCTTTTAATAAAAAATTTCTCAATCCTAAAACACATCAATACAGCAACAATACGGTAACTGCCAATGTATTGCCTTTGGCATTCGGCATGGTGCCTGAGCAAGAGGAAGATGCTGTATTTAAGCAAATGGTTGACCGGATTGTGTTGAAAGATAAAATTCATTTAAGCTCAGGACTTATTGGTATTCAGTGGCTGATGCGCGAACTCACCAAACGGGGTCGTGCGGATATTGCCTTAACCATTGCTACTCAGGAGGATTATCCTGGTTGGGGCTATATGGTCGAAAAAGGGGCAACCACCATTTGGGAACTTTGGAACGGCGATACCGCAAGTCCAAGAATGAATTCGCACAACCATGTGATGTTGTTGGGCGATTTGCTACCATGGATGTACGGTGATTTGGCGGGCTTGAAAGCTCATCCTACTTATCCGGGTTTCAAACGCATGTGGATGGAACCACGACCTACAGAAAATCTGACTTCTGCCGCAGCTTCGACCGAAACTGCTTACGGCACGGCAAAAAGCGAATGGACATTGAAAAACGGAACATTTACCTGGCATGTGGTGGTTCCTGCAAATACACGTGCCAACGTGTTGATTCCTGCCGAATCGGCTGATGCAATTACCGAAAGCGGAAAACCTGTGATACAGGTGGAGGGGCTGAAATTTGTCCGTGTGGAAGATTATCGGGTGAATCTTGAAATCGGTTCGGGCGACTATACATTTGTATGCAAATACGGGCAGGCACAAAACCGTTGGAAAGAGGGAATTGTGGTGGATGAATTTATCAATAAAAATGCACCTTATCCCGAATGCCATGCTTCTACCATTGCAGAAACTACGGATGGGCATTTGGTGGCTGCGTGGTTTGGCGGCACCAAGGAACGCAATCCCGATGTGTGTATTTGGGTAAGTCGTTTGGAGAATGGCAAATGGACGGAAGGTAAGAATGTGGCAAATGGTATAATCAACGATAAATTGCGTGTTGCCTGCTGGAATCCGGTTTTGTATCAGGTTCCGGGTGGAGAACTGCAGTTGTACTATAAAGTGGGTCCCGATGTGGCCGGTTGGAAAGGCAAAATGCTGACATCCAACGATGGAGGCATTACCTGGTCGCAGCCGAAAGAATTGGAAGAAGGATTTTTAGGTCCGATTAAAAATAAGCCGGTATTGTTGAAAAACGGTACACTGATTGCACCATCCAGTACCGAAACAAAAGGGTGGAAAGTGCATTTTGAAACCTCTACTGATTTTGGGAAAACATGGAAATATATTGGACCTATTAATGATGGCAAAACTATTAATGCCATTCAGCCCAGTGTATTGGTGCATCAAAATGGTGATTTGCAGATACTTTGTCGCACAAAAGAATGCGCTATTGGCGAATCGTGGTCGAAAGACGGTGGTAAAACATGGACGCCAATGCAAAAAACTGCATTGCCAAATAATAACTCCGGCACCGATGCAGTGACGTTGAAAGATGGCCGTTTCTTGTTGGTTTACAACCATGTACTGCCTCCCGATAGTGTCAAAGGTGGTAAAGGAGAACGCACACCGTTAAACGTGGCGGTTTCGCAGGATGGTAAAACCTGGTACGCCGCGCTGGTACTCGAAGATTCTCCCATTGGACAATATTCATATCCATCAGTAATTCAGTCATCTGACGGCAAAGTGCATATTGTTTATACATGGCGTCGCAAGAGTATAAAACACGTAGAAATTGACCCGTCAAAACTTATTTTCTCGAAAATTGAAGATGGGAAATGGGCGGCAGCTAACGAAAAAGAAGAAATTCAGGTGATTAGTCCCGACCGTTATAAAGTGTCGGTATGCGACTGGATGATTCTTAAACGTCAGAAAGTAGGCGCCATCACGCTTGCAAAAGAGATAGGCACTGACGGTGTGGAAGTGGACATGGGTAGCCTTGGCAAACGCGTTGACTTTGAAAATAAACTGAATGAGAAAAAAACGCAGCAGATATTTATCGGCGAATGCAACCGTCTCGGCTTGCAAATCAGCTCCATTGCCATGTCGGCATTTTACGGTCAATCGTTTGCCACCCGCGAAAATTATGAAGCGTTAACCGATGCATGTATTGCCGTGATGAAGGCCCTGAAAGTAAAAAACTGTTTTCTTCCATTGACAAATATTTCTGATTTACAGACTAATAAAGAACTTTATGCCACGGTGGTGAATCGTTTGAAAACGATTGCCAAGAAGGCAGAAACTGCCGGTGTGGTGATTGGGATAGAAACGTCAATGCCTGCCCAAGAGGAGGCAAAGTTGATTGACAAAGTCGCTTCACCCTCCATCCGTAGTTATGTCAACTTTTCATCCATTTTGAAACGTAAAGGCGATATTTGCAAGGAGCTGAAAGCTTTGGGTAAAGAGCGGATTGTGCAAATTCATGCTTCCAATACCGACGGATCTTGGTTGGAAAACGATGCTCAAGTGCCAATGAAAGAGATTAAAAAGAGCTTAGATGCAATGGGTTGGAGCGGCTGGTTGGTCATTGAACGCTCGCGCGACACCAAAGACGTGCATAACGTGAAATGGAACTATGGCGCCAATGCAGCGTATCTGAAGAAGGTTTTTCAAGAATAGAACAAAGAACAAAGAACAAAGACAAAAGAATAAAGACACAAATCTGTTTTTAACACGAAGACACAGAGGCACAAAGCTAATTTGATATAGAATCAAGGGTCAAAGTTCGCTACTCGCTTAATGGCTTCATACCGAAGCAAACCTATTTAGGATTAAAATATATGCCAATGAAACATCCAATAAATCAGCCTCTTATCAAAGAGAATGTAAATGTAGCACTAAATCAAAAGTCTCCCTTGACGGGGGAATCGAAGATCAGCGAAGCTAATTTAGGGGGGCTTCACATAGCTCTTTTTGTGCTGTTTGCCTTTTTGTTTACACCGGCATATAGCCAATTGTGTGCGCAGTATCCTTCTGTTATTGAAATAATTACCAAGAAGGATACGAAGTTGTCAGCTTCAAGTTTACAGCACTTTTGCAAGGAAAATAAGCTTGACCCGGCTTCGCTTTTTGTGTGGAATAATCACTGGGTGTTGTATAGTCGCTTCAATAATATTGACAAACTGAAAGCAAAGTTAAAGGCAACATATCCTGCCGTGTCGCTTAAACTATACCGCAAACCATTCTATGTATTCAATCGCAAAAGATGCGACAACGGAAATATTGCCAAAGAGTGGACAAACAGTGTGCTGACAGCTAATTTGGTGAAAGACACCGCTATGCAAAAGCAATATATGGAATACCACCGCACGCAGTTCGAAAAATGGCCCGAGGTGGGGCGAGGCTTTTGCAATGCCAATTTTCAGCAGTTGCTGGTGTTCCGCACCGGACGACAATTGATGCTGATAATCAGCATACCCAAAGGCGAAGACCTTGATAAACTTAACCCGAAAACATCGGAAAACAATCCTAGGGTGGATGAGTGGAATAAGACAATGAGCAAATATCAGGAGGGACTTGAAGATGCACCTAAAGGCGATACCTGGGAGTTTTTAAAACAGGTTCAATAATGATAACCCTATCTTTTAAGGTTTGGGTACCAAAACAATAAAGGAGGGCTTTAACCATAATTATATAACCCCAACCTTTAGGTTGGGGTTAAACAATACACAGGTAAACTGGGCTTTAGCCCTGATAAATATCTAAACATTCTTGGTTATGTCTTATGTAAAAATACTTATTCATACCGTTTGGCGCTAAAAGTAGAGAGCCATTGATATACAATGAAATAAGGGATGAAATTCTTACACATATCAAATCAAATGCTAAAACGAAAGAAATATATATTGATACAATTAACTCTCAACCCGACCATGTCTATTGTCTATCATACTTGAATGCAGATATGCCAATCTCGAAAGCAATTAATCTAATAAAAGGGGAAGCTTCATTTTGGATTAATAAACAAGGTTTGACAAAAACAAAATTTGAATGGGCGGATGAATTTTTTGCAGCATCGGTGAGTGAATCTCAAAAAGATAAAGTTAGAACGTATATAAAAAATCAGGATAAGCATCACAGAAAAGTGGGCTTTGCTGAAGAGTACCAGAAGTTTTTAGAAAGTTATGGATACAAAATTCAGGACTAAAGCCCAATGTCATTCACTGTGTTGTTGTCTCCACTCTAAAGGGCGGAGTTATTGATGCATTAAGCACATAGCTGATTATTAATTAATTCTATGAAACAAACCAATTACCAACTTTTCGACTTTCTCGACTTCGACCCGGCATTGAATCAGGGCGATATTCTCTGGAGAGCTTGCGCGCCTACCAATATAGAAGCGCGGGATGGCGATATTTTTATTTCCATCCCTTTTCAAAAACAGCAGAATTCCAATGAGATAGCTCCCGATACAACGGCATCCCGCAAAACCTATCAGTTGCGATTGCGGGCTTATGGCGATAAAATTCTTCGTGCTGCTATCGGCTTCGGTTCGCAGTGGATGGAAACTTCGGAGATGATGCAATTGGATGCACGCTTGATTGCCAATGCATTGACTTTTGAAAAAAAGGAGTTAGAGTGGATAATCAAAGATAGCAAAGGAGCTAAAAAAGCGGTGGTCAATTTTCGTCAGCCGGAGGTGAATCATTGGAGCGACCTTGTGCCAGCTCCTGCCGAAACCATCGACCTGACCTTTTTCCCCGATGGCATGAAGGAGGTGAAGCTTTCTGCTTACGACATGTTTTCGCCTGCCCGTCACGATGCTTTTGCATTGGCTATGGTGGAGCGAAATGGTGAAGCAAACCGTGCTACGTGTGCATTTCATGCAGAACCCGATGAGTCGTTTGTGGGAACCGGCGAACGGTTTGCTAAGATGGATTTGTCGGGTCGCACGTTCCAACTTCGCAATCAGGACGGACAGGGTGTGAACAATCGTAGAACCTATAAAAACATCCCGTTTTACCTCTCAAGTGAGTTGTATGGGGTGTTTCTGCATACGACTTCATTTGCCAAATTCTCGTTGGCCGACCACTCTACCCGTTCGGCACAAATATTGGTGGAAGAGCCCCTTCTCGACCTATTTTTGATTGGAGGCGATGATGTGGAACAGATACTTTTCGGCTATCGCCAATTAACCGGTTTTCCGTCAATGCCACCACTTTGGAGTTTTGGTACATGGATGAGCCGCATGACCTATTTCTCGGCCGATGAGGTGAATGATATTTGTGACCGGATGCGTACCGAAGGCTATCCCTGCGATGTGATTCATTTGGATACCGGTTGGTTCAAAACGGATTGGCTCTGCGAGTGGAAATTTAACGACGAGCGCTTTCCCGACCCGAAAAAGTTTATCGGCGATTTACGCGAAAAAGGTTATCGAATTAGCCTATGGCAATTGCCCTATATCTCCTACAACGCCGAACAATACGAAGAAGCAGATGCCAACGACTATATCAGCAAAAGCGAACGAAAAATTTCAGGCTCTTCCAATTTTAGCGTACAGGATTATGCCGGCACCATCGATTTTACCTACGACAAAGCTACCGAATGGTACAAAGGCTTGTTGAAAAAATTGCTCGATATGGGCGTTTCGTGCATCAAAACCGACTTTGGCGAAGATATTCACCTCGATGCCGAATACCATTCAATGACGCCCGAGAAACTGCATAATCTCTATCCATTGCTCTATCAAAAAGCCGCTTATGAGGTAACTCAAGAGGCAACGGGCGAAGGTGTGATTTGGGCGCGTGCCGGATGGGCAGGTTGCCAGCGTTATCCCATCCACTGGGGTGGCGACTCCGCCTGTTCGTGGGACGGGCTGGCTGGTTCGTTGAAAGGGGGGCTCCATATCGGATTGTCAGGTTTTGGTTTCTGGAGTCACGATGTGCCTGGGTTTCATGGTGTTCCAAATTTTATGAACTCCATTTTACCGGAAGATATTTACGTGCGTTGGACACAGTTCGGCGTATTTTCGTCGCACCTTCGTTATCATGGGTCGCACGAGCGGGAGCCGTGGCACTATCCGAATATTGCTTCCATTATCAAAAAATGGTTGCAGTTGCGTTATCGTTTGATTCCCTATATCTTGGAACAGAGCCAAAAAACGACTCAAACCGGCTATCCGGTGCTGCGTGCATTGTTGATGCAACATCCTGATGATAAGACTTGTTGGCATATCGACGACCAATACTATTTTGGCGATAATATGTTAGTAGCACCGATAATGAATTCCGAAAACAGGCGTGATATTTATCTGCCCGAAGGGAAATGGGTGCATTTTTTCACCAAAGAAGTTTTTGAGGGTAAACAGTGGTTGAAAAACGTGGAAGTGCCTCTGGATGAGATGCCTGTGTTTGTGAAACAAGGAGCTGCAATTCCGCTCTATCCCGACACATTGAGCTGTACCGATGAGATGGATTTGAGCAAAACCATAATTGAGATATTTAATTAAACCACAATAGACACATAGAGCACATATTCTATTGTGAACTAAGTGCCTATGTGGTTAAAAAAGCAAATATGACTTGGAAAAAGAATTTTGAAGAGACAAAGCAGCATTATATTAACTGGTGGAATCATAAGGGAATAGTGTTGACTATGTGGGAACATCTTGAAAAAGAGGGCGCTCCGTATGCTGCTGTGGCACAACCGGTACCGCATAAAGATATGAATCAGTTTTGGTTCGACCCGCAATGGCGTGCCGATTATTTGCATTACACCATGTCTCGAAACTCATACATGGCTGATATTCTTCCTGTTGCCAATACACAATTAGGCCCTGGTTCGATGGGTGCCATTTTGGGTGCTGAGTTGGAAGGGCGCGAAGATACTATCTGGATTCGCGATAAAGCTGATTTTGACGGCAATATTGTGTTTGATGAAAACAACCGATGGTGGCAAATGCATCTCAATTTACTGAAAGCATGCAAAGCCAAATCGCAGGGAAATTATTTGGTAGGTTGTCCCGATTTGGTGGAGGGACTTGATGTGTTGGCAAGTTTGAAAGGACCTGATAATGCACTGATGGACACGATGATTGACCCTGAAACTACTTTGCAGCAACTGCAGGCGGTGAGTGATGTCTATTTCAAAGTGTTCGATAAAATTTACGACATAATCAACGTGGATGGCGAAATGGCGTTTTGCTATTTTTCTCTCTGGGCGCCGGGCAAAGTCTCAAAGTTGCAGTGCGACATCTCCATTATGATTTCGGCAGAAGATTTTCGCACCTTTTCGTTGCCATTTTTGAAAGAGCAATGCAATAAGATTGATTATACGCTCTATCACCTTGATGGTGTGGATGCTATCCGCCATTTAGATGCGTTGCTCGAAATCGAAAACCTGAACGCTATTCAGTGGACACCGGGTTACGGACAGCCGCAAGGTGGCGACCCAAGCTGGTATGACTTATACAAAAAAATACTTGCCGGAGGGAAATCGGTGATGGCTAACTGGGTCACAATAGATGAGTTGCAGCCATTGCTCGATAACGTGGGAAATCAGGGATTGCATATAAATGTGGACTTTAAGTCGGAAAAAGAGATAGAAAAAGCCTTGAAAATCGTTCAACAATACCGTTAAGTCTTATTTTACCAATACCAATTTTTCTAAAATTTCAAACTTTAGAAAATCATAACACCAAAACACACATGAAACGAGCATTAAAACAGGCGTTTAAACCAAAAAACATGTTCATTGCGAGTTCCATGCGACAAATATTAAAAAATAAAAAACACGCATGAAATTCGCACTAAATTCTATCGATATCTCCGTGATTATCGGATATATAGTAATACTTTTCGGCATTGCACTTTGGGCGAGTCTGGCGAAGAAAAAGAACGACAATCTCTTTTTGGCCAATAAAAGTCTGGGCTGGTTTGCCATTGGTCTCACCATGTGGGGCACCAATGTGGGACCATCCATGTTGTTGGCATCGGCCAGTGCAGGCTACAGTACGGGTATTGTATCGGGTAATTTTGCATGGTACGCGTTCCTGTTCATCATGATGCTGGCTTTTGTGTTTGCCCCGCGTTATTTGGGTGCTAAAGCCTCCACGTTGCCCGAGTATATGGGCAAGCGTTTTGGTCAATCCACGCGCTATTTGCTTGCGTGGTACACACTTATCACAATATTGATTTCGTGGCTCTCGCTTGGCCTGTTTGCCGGAGGAATTTTAGTCAAGCAAATTCTCGGCATCCCCATGTGGGAATCGGTGATAATAATGGTGGTGTGTGCATCCATTCTGACGGCTGCCGGCGGACTAAAAGCGATTGCCTACACCAGTGTGTTTCAAATGATTTTGTTGATTGCGGTATCGCTTACCCTCACGCTGATAGGTTTATCGAAAGTGGGCGGTTTGTCGGCACTTTATCATGCCACTCCGGCGCATTACTGGCAACTGTTTCAGCCCAATAGCGACCCTGATTTTCCGTGGTTGCCCATCATACTCGGTTATCCCATTATGGGAGTGTGGTTTTGGTGTACCGAACAGTCGATGGTGCAATCGGTGCTGGGCGCTAAAAGCTTAAAACAAGGACAGTTGGGTGCCAGTTTTATCGGCTGGTTGAAAATTCTGGATGTGCCATTGTTCATCCTTCCCGGTATTATCTGTTTTGTATTGTTTCCGCATCTCAAAGATGCAAGCGAAGCGTATCTGGTAATGGTCACCAATCTTTTCCCTGATGGAATGAAAGGACTGATTATCGTGGTTTTACTGGCTGCATTGCTAGGTAATATCGGCTCATCACTCAATTCGGTGAGTACGGTGTACACTATGGATATTTACCTGAAAAAGAATAAACCGAATGCCACCAATGCCGAAATTGTAAAGATAGGACGTTGGGTGACAGTGTTTAGTGCCATTATTTCGGTAATTGTGGCGTTAGCTATTGATAGTATCAAAGGGCTCAATTTGTTCAATATTTTCCAGTCAGTGCTCGGGTTTTTGGCGCCGTCCATGTCGGTGGTGTTTATTTTTGCCGTGTTCTGGAAGAAAACAACGCCGCGAGCTGTCAATCTTATTCTTACTGCCGGCACCGCGTTTTGCCTTACAATTGCCGTGTTGTACTGGTGGGTGTTCCCGGTGGAAAAATATCATTTCTGGCCGCATTTTATGATGATTTCGTTCTATTTGTTTGTGATTTTGGCTATTGCCACGGTTGTTATATCTTTACTCGATAAATCGGCGGTGGATGAAAATACATTGGGTGCTGAAAAACTCCCGAAAACCTCGAAAGTAGTCTGGATTTCGTGGATTGTGCTGATTATTGTAATGGTGGCGCTGTATATTATATTTAATTGAAGATTTTCTTTCAGGGATTATCATATATAGATTATTTATAAATAACTAAATACAACTAAATTACAATCATATGAATAGAATTAGATTTATTTTATTTTTGTCAGGATTAATGGCCTTTTCCTCAATATCTGATGCACAAAAATTTACTTTGGGAGTAAAAGGTGGTCTTAACTTCACAAGTTTCACAGAATATAAAGGGGGTACTACTCCAATGAATGAAGGATATAATTCCAGATTGACTAATAATATAA
>Ga0302272_1000283_pt1 | contig 23557 bp, 18 predicted proteins | sample III_Bog_N1_2_FD_198772 | JGI IMG/M metagenome (GOLD analysis project Ga0302272, IMG submission 198772) | Peat permafrost microbial communities from Stordalen Mire near Abisko, Sweden - III_Bog_N1_2 | ecosystem: Environmental > Terrestrial > Soil > Wetlands > Peat | place: Sweden: Abisko...
GTTAGAATTCCAGCCATCTGAATTAATGAAGATCGCGATCATATTCTTGCTTGCGGCAAAACTTGCGGAGGCTGGTGAAATGATCAAAGACTTTAAGGTCGGATTTATGCGGCCGCTGTTGTTGGTAGGTATTGTCTTTTTGCTTACCATTTTACAGCCGAATTTTTCTATGGCGAGTTCCATCTTCATTGTTTGTATTGTGATGATGTATGCCGCCGGCACAAAAGTGAAGCACTTGGCACTCATTGGGGCAGTAGGAGTTCCAGCCGCTTTGCTTTTAGCGATCACCAGTTCGTATCGGTTAAAGCGTGTGTTGGCGCTCATGGATCCTTCTGGACATGCGGACTCATCATATCAACAATTACAATCGCTCATAAGCTTGGGTAACGGTGGGCTTTTTGGAACAGGCTTGGGACAAGGTACGCAGAAACTCGGCTACTTACCCATGCCCTTTACGGATACCATCTATGCAATTCTTGGTGAAGAGATGGGGTACCTCGGCACCATGTTGGTATTGGGTTTGTTCTTAGTCGTGATGTGGCGCGGTTATACGATTGCTCGCCAAGCCCAGTCTCGCTTTGGACGTAACGTCGCGGTGGCGTTGACCACGGCGCTAGGGCTCAATGTGTTTATTCATATCGGTGTTTGTACTCGCATTTTGCCTGCAACAGGGCAGCCTCTGCCATTGGTGAGTTATGGAGGATCAAGTCTTTTAATGAATCTATTTGCCATGGGTGTTCTGCTGAATATTTCGAATCCTGATTCGGGTCGTGAAATCAAAGAGAGTATGGGAGGATTGGTATGAGTCAACCTCATGTTGTATTGATGGTTTGTGGTGGTACTGGTGGACATATTTACCCAGCCCTCGCGATTGCAGATTCTTTGAAGAAACAAGGTGTGCAGAACATTACCTTTGCTGGTCGTGCTCAGTCCATGGAAGAAAATTTGGTCGCGCCAAACTGGCCTTTTGAAGTGATTACTGCAGTGCCTCTTGCACGTGGAAGCTTGCTGCATAACGTAAAGATGCCTTTCAAACTTTTGAAATCCATTTTAGGTGCTTTGAAATTGGTGAAGCGAATTCAACCCAGTATTGTGGTGGCTACTGGTGGATACGTGTCGTTGCCCGTGATCCTAGCTGCGGGTTTGCGCAAGGTGCCTGTATATCTGCAAGAACAAAATGCAGTGGCTGGTGTTGCGAATCGTATCGGTGCAAAATTTGCAAAAACCATTTTTGTGACTTCCGCAGATGCCGCTCTTGCGTTCCCTGCAGGAAAGACTCGTGTGCAAGGCAATCCAGTTCGTGCGTTACCTGCCATGGGTTCTCTGCCATTACCATCCGAATACGTTGGCTTTACACACAAAGTATTGGTGCTGGGTGGTTCTCAAGGAGCGCGTGGTATTAATGAAAAAATTGAAGCTTCGCTTTCACGCATTTCAACTCGCAAAGACATTTGCCTCGTGTGGCAAGCGGGTGTAAAAAATCTCGATCCAATTCGAGCGCGTGTAAAGTTGCCCGATAATGTTCGGCTTGCTGGCTTTTTAAATCCTGTGTACGCCTACATCGATTCTGCAGATCTAATCGTTTCGCGCGCAGGCGCATCAACGCTTGCCGAGGTGCTGGCTTTTGGAAAGCCTTCGATTTTATTCCCCTTTCCTTTTGCAACGGCAAATCATCAGGAACATAATGCTCGCGTACTTGAACGCGCAGGGGCTTCGCTGGTAGAACTCGATAGTGACCCCAATGGCTTGTGGGATAAGGTCGAACGCTTGCTCGACAAACCACAGGCTTTGCAGGCCATGGCACAAAAGGCTAAAGGCCTCGGTATGCCCGATGCTGCTGATCGCATAGCTCGCGACATTTTATCTCTGGAGCAGCGCTCATGATTCCTTCTAATCGAATCCACAGACTTCATTTTATTGGTATTGGCGGTGCGGGTATGTCGGGTATTTCCGAGGTGCTGCACCAAAATGGCTTTGTGGTTACTGGCTCCGATATGGCAGATAGCTCTGTGGTGCAATATTTGCGTGAATTGGGAATTCAAATTCACGTGGGTCATGCGGCTGCAAACGTTGATAATGCTGACCTCGTGGTCTATTCCTCCGCAGTGCAAAAAGACAATCCAGAAATGGTAGAAGCACAGCGTCGCAAAATCCCCATTATTCGCCGAGCGGAAATGTTGGGTGAATTAATGCGACTCAAGTACACGCTTGCAATCGCAGGCACGCATGGTAAAACCACCACAACATCAATGGTTGGCGCCATCTTTGAAGACGCCGGCAAAGACCCTACAGTGATTGTTGGTGGTATTGTGAAAGGCCGTGGAACTGGTGCAACGATTGGCCAGGGCGAATATCTCATTGCAGAATCCGACGAATTCGATCGCTCGTTTTTAGAGATGAAACCAACCTCGGCAATCATCACCAATATCGATGCAGATCATTTGGATTGTTACAAGGATTTGAACGAGATTAAAGATGCCTTTGTGCAGTTTGCTAATTCCGTTCCATTCTATGGCCAAGTGATTATATGCATGGACGATGCGGGCAATCAAGACGTGCTTTCACGCTTGCGTAAACCTGTGGTGACGTATGGGTTCAATCGCCAAGCAGACTATCGGATCAATACCCTGAGTTTTGAAAAAGGAATGCCTGTATTTGAAGTGACTGGTCATGACAAATCATTAGGTAATTTCACACTCAAGGTTCCGGGTCGTCATAATATTTTGAATGCAACCGCAGCGATTGCTTTATCGCTTGAAGAAAATATTCCGATCGAAGTTGTGCGGACTGCTCTAGCCAAGTTTACGGGCGTAAAGCGTCGTTTCGAATTCATTGGTGAAGCCTCTGGTGTGCTTGTTTATGATGATTATGCGCATCATCCAACCGAAGTGCGTGCAACCTTGCAAGGTATTCGCGAGGCTTATCCAGAGCGTCGTGTAGTGGTTGTGTTTCAACCGCATTTGTATTCGCGAACTCTCGATCATTATGAAAATTTTGGCGCTGAATTTATGAACTGCGACGAACTCTTGGTGCTCGATGTTTATGGATCGCGCGAGCAGCCTGTTGCAGGTGTAACGGGAGCTCTCGTGGCCACTGCGGCCGATCGTCGTGGACATCGCAATGTGCGCTTTGTGCCCTCGAAAGAAGATGTTTTGAAAATCTTGGTAAGCGAAAAACGCGCGGGTGATCTTGTTGTTCTTATGGGTGCTGGCGATGTGTGGAAACTCGGAAAACAATTGATGGAGAAGCTAGGCTAAATGGCAACAGGGACACAACGGCGCATGGGCGTCAACGAACGGAAAACGATGCAGAGTCGTCGAGCCACGCGCAATGAGCGTATGGCCGTTGCCAGTCGTACTGTTGTGCATCGTGGTCGCAAGCCACTCCTGATTTTGCTTGTAGTGCTTGTGCTTGCTTTCTGTGCTTACCAAGCATATCAGCGTATTGATCTCCGCTCCATGGTCGTGTTAAAACATGTGCAAGTGGAAGGCAATCATGTGCTTGCTTGGGAAGATGTGCTGTCTGCTGCGAAGGTTGAACTGGGTCTTCCCATGAGCGACTTGCGGGTAGATTCAATCCAGAATCGCCTAGAGCGGCTTGACTTGGTGCATAGTGCAGAAGTTTCACGCAGCTTTCCTTCGACGCTAAAGATTCGTTTAGTCGAGGCGCAACCACTCTTTTTGGAATCCGATGCCCAAGGCTGGAAGCTCTACTCCGACAAGGGAACTCGCATTCCGATGCGACAGGATTTAGGAATGCAATTGCCCGTGGTAACAGCGAATGGAAGCAAAGCTTTTGCGATGGCTCTGAGCTTATTATGCGATCTGCATAACGCGGACTTGACCTTATACGCACAGGCTTCGCAGGTTGTTGTAAACAGTGATGCCAGCAATGCCGAAGTGTTTTTTCGCAATGTGGATTTCAAGGTTTTATTCGGTGCAAATCGTGATGCACAGGTGTTTCATCGCTATCGATTGTTAGTGCAGTCGTTAACGAAAGATCTGCATACAGCAAGTGTTATTGATATGAGATTCCCAGGATTTGCGGTGGCGCGACCTGTGGCAAGGGAGAGACAGGATGGATAACAAGCGGATCATAGTTGGGCTTGATCTTGGAACCACCAAGATTGATGTGATCATTGGCGAGGTCAGCGAAAACTACGATGTGCGCATTGTGGGCGTGGGCACTTCACCCTCAGAAGGCTTGCGCAAAGGTGTAGTGGTCAATATCGACGCCACGGTGAAGTCTATCCAGAAAGCGGTTGAAGAAGCTGAGCTGATGGCTGGCATTGATGTCAAAGATGTGTATGTTGGTGTTGCTGGGAAGCATATCAAGTCTCTTACTGCACGTGGTATTGTTGCTGTCAATAGTCGCGGCAATGAAATTTCCCATGCTGATGTGCGTCGCGTAATTGAACAAGCATCTACGATTAATCTTCCAACCGATCGTGAAATTGTACACGTAATACCACAAGGATATGCCGTTGATGACCAGACGGGAATCAAGGATCCTGTAGGCATGAATGGTGTTCGCTTAGAAGGCGATGTACATATTGTAACAGCAAATACATCGTCGATTCAAAATATTTATAAGTCCGTAGAGCGAGCTGGAATAAAGGTTGCCGACGTTGTGCTTGAACCTTTAGCGTCTGCTTATGCCGTGCTTGAAAAAGACGAACGTGAACTAGGCGTTGCTGTACTTGATATTGGCGGTGGCACCACCGATCTTGCTATCTTTGTAGACGATTCAATTCGCTATACGAACTGCTTAGATCTCGGCGGAGAAAATGTCACTAACGATGTGGCCATGGGAATCAGTACTCCTAAAGAACGCGCCGAAGAAATCAAAAAAAAGTGGGGTGCTTGCAAACTCAATTCGCTAATTCGCGATGAGTTTGTGACTGTGCCTGGTGTTGCTGGCCGCGAAGACAAACAGGTCTCCAAAGAATTTTTGGCAAAAATTGTGCGTGCACGCATGGCCGAAATTTTCCAACTCGTGGCTAAAGATATTCAGCGTACAAGGCTGCGCGAAAAGATTGGTGCAGGCCTTGTGCTTACGGGTGGCTGCGCTACCATTTCGGGTGCGTGTGAACTCGCCGAAGAAATTTTCAATATGCCCGTCAAACTCGGCATCCCCAAAACAACATCAGGACTTTCGGATACAGTCGGAAATCCTTTGCATGCAACGGGGCTTGGGCTAGTGCTGTATGGCGTTCAGAAATTGAAACAAGAAGAGATCGAACTCGGTTCTGGAGGAAGCAAGGCGCAAGGCGTCCTCGATATGGTGAAGCGATTCGTGAGCTCTTTAAAGAATTATGTCTAAAACCAAAAACAGGGAGTAAACAACATGATCAAGATGGATGAGACATTTCAAAATGTCGCCCGGATCAAAGTGATCGGGGTTGGTGGCGCAGGAGGAAACGCAGTGAACCGGATGGTGAAGTCCGGATTTTCTGGCGTGGAATTTATCGCTATCAATACTGATCAACTTGCACTCGACAACTCACTTGCCGATGTAAAAATTTCGATTGGTGCAAAGATCACCAAGGGTCTTGGTGCGGGAGCTCGCCCTGAGCGTGGCTTCCAAGCAATCCAAGAAGACCGTGCAACGGTGGCTGAGGCCATTGATGGCGCGGACATGGTGTTCATCACTGCTGGTATGGGCGGCGGCACAGGCACAGGTGCAGCTCCCGTAGTCGCAGAGATCGCACGTGAAAAGGGAATTCTCTCGGTGGCTGTGGTTACGCGTCCATTCGGCTTTGAAGGCCCTGTACGCGAAAAAAATAGCCGTGCAGGATTCGATGCTTTGCGCCAAAATGTGGACACCATCATCGTGATTCAGAATCAAAAGATTTTGCAGATCTCGAGCAAGCAAACACAAGTCTCACAAGCCTTTAAGCTTGCTGATGATGTGTTGTCGAATGCGGTGCGTGGCATTTGCGATATCATCTTGAATCATGGCCAAATCCAAGTGGACTTTGCAGATGTAAAGACCGTGATGGAAAATGGTGGCGATGCATTGATGGGCACTGGCGTTGCAGAAGGCGAAGGCCGTGCATTGGCTGCTGCTGAACGCGCAATCCATTCACCACTGCTCGATGATATTGATATCGGTGGTGCTTCGGGCGTGCTCGTGAATATCACGCATGGTTCTGACTTCGGTATTCTTGAATTGCATGAAGTGATGAACTATATCAATGTTGCTGTGGGCGAAGAAAATCAGCCGAACATCATCTTTGGTATTGTGGAAAACAGCGCAGAAGATTATCAGGGCAAGGTGTCCGTAACTGTGATTGCTGCTGGCTTCCATAAAGACGGCCAAGCGATCTTTGATGCGCCTTCGCCATTGTCCCAGATGACTCAACGCATTGAGACCGTTACACCGGCACAGCCTGTATATCAAGCTCCTGCAACCGTTGTGGCACCTGTGGTCGCACAACCAGCACCTGTTGCCGCTCCACAACAATCGTGGGAAGCTTACGCGGCTCAGTTCCAAGCGACTCTGCCTCCCGAGACTGCATTTGTTGCACCCACTGTTGTATCGCCCATTGCGCAGTCGGCTCAGCCTGCAATGACCGCTGCACCAACCATGGTGGCACCTGCTCCTGTGTTCACTCAAGTGACGGCGGCTGTGGCTGAATTGCCCAACCCATTCGTAGCTCCTTACCTTCCCGAAACAGCATTTCAGCCCAGCATTCCTGCTGTGATGGATGTGCGTCGCGTGCCACAAACCGAAGAGATCGAACTTCGCCCCATGCCTTCTCGCGCAACGGTTCAAGCCGCTCCACAGAATGCACGTCACGAAGTTCCCGATCCATCACGCTTTGATTCGTTGATGGATTCTCCTCGTCCACAAGCTCAAGCGAATCATGCTGATCACGGCCATCGCAAGGTGGAATCGCGTAGCACAGGTACAGTGAGCGTGAACGAGTTCTACAATCAGCCAATGGATGACGATCAAGATCGCGACGTTCCCGCGTTCTTGCGCAATCCGTTCTAAAATAATGGCGCATGGTAAGCGACTACTTCGAGTGGTCGCGTATCTTGGGCTGACCAAATTCCCCTAGCCGAAGAGGTGCGCCCCTCTTCGGTGTTCAAAAAAGGGCGCTCGCGGCACTCCCTGCGCGGGCGTCCTTTTCTATATGCTATTTGAAATAATTATGGATTTTGGATAACAACGAAGTTGCCGTTATGGACTTGCACCATGACTTGCTGGCGAATAATATCGCCATATTTATCCCAATGAAAATCATTGTAAACGCCATGTATTGTGCTTTGTGCAAGTAAACTGTCTTTAACAAATGAAGGCGTGCTAGAGCCTGCTAGAGTAAAGCCCGTAGCTAAGGCGTGCACAGCTTCATAAGACAGCACAGCAGAAAAAGCGGCTGTTTTCCCATAGTGATGGTTGAAATTTTCTTCAAAAGCTTTCCCATTAGGAAATGAGCCAACAGGAGGCGTTGATGTATTAAATGTCAAACCTTCGATGGCTTTACCGCCTTGCAGCAAAAGCTCTGGCGTCATTCCCCACGAAGCGCCAAATACAGGTGCTTGCTGGCCATTGATTCTTAAGCTTTGCACAATCGTTGCCAAATTATTTCCCGTGGTGATTATATAAAACGCATCGGCTTTAACTTTGGCAAGGCTTGCGGCTGTAGTCAAGGGAGGGCGAGAATCGTTTACGATGGAATCGGTATAGACAATTGAGCCACCCATCTGCGTAAAAGCAGTATTAAACAGAGGCACCAGTGCTTGTGCATACTCCCTGTTATTTACATCATAAACGATTGCGGCTGTTTTAAAACCTCGTGAGATTATGTTCTGAACAATTCCATGAACCTGCTTGCTTCCCGAACTTGAGATGCGCAGAATTTGATCGTTGCGGCCAGCCAGAATGTCGCTAGAAATCGTTGTGGTAATCATTAGGCTGTGGCTACTGTCCATTACATCCATTGCAGGTTTAGCCATATTAGATGTATAGGGCCCGACAAAATATTGAATGCCTTGATTCTGCATTTCTTTGAGAATTATTTTGCAACTATCAGGTCCGCCACCAACGTCGCGAATCACAAGCTCAATGAGGTGGCCATGTATGCCGCCTTGCGCATTGATTTCTTCTGCAGCAAGGATTGCTCCGTCACGGCCTTGTGTTCCGAGTTCGGTGCTGAATCTAGTCAAAGGAGCTACAACGCCTATGCGAATTGGTTCTTTGGAAAGGCACGCGTTTAAAAGGATGCAAACAACGACTAGTGCAAAGCACTGTAGTTTTCGTGACTTCATAAATATCAAAGCCTGTTGATGCTCTGTACCCTAGCAAGAATGTAAGCAAGAAATACGTACAGCTGCAAGGTTATAAAATGAACGTGCGTCCCTGAAAGACAAAAACCCGATGCTCAAGCCATAAGCGCAAGGCTTTTGCGAGTGTGCGCTTTTCCACATCTTTCCCAATACGAATAAATTGATCGACAGAGCAGGTGTCATCCACTTGCTGCACACTCTGCCAAATAATAGGGCCTTGATCGAGGTCTTCGGTAGCAAAGTGAGCCGTAGCACCAATAATTTTTACGCCCTTTGCCCAGGCTTGGTGGTAAGGTTTGGCGCCTTTAAATGCAGGCAAAAATCCGTGATGAATATTAATGATTTTGTGAGCCCATTCCCTAGTGAATTCAGGGCTTAGAATCTGCATATACCGAGCAAGAACTAAGGCTTCTGAATGAGTCTCTGCTAATACTTTACGAAGGTAAACTTCTTGCGCTGGTTTATCTAAATCAGAGGACACGAAATAGAATGGCACCTTAAACTGACTTGCGACATTTTCAAGTTCGTGATGATTAGAAATAATGCAGCTAAAATCGCAGCGCATATCACCATCGCGTGCACTTAGCAAAAGTTCGTAGATGCAGTGATCGGTCTTGGAACCAAATAGGGCAAGGCGTCGCGTATGTGCGTTATCATAAAGATCCCAATCCATTTGACAACGCTTCGCTAGTTCTTCAATGTGATTGCGAATGTGTCCAATTGATTCTTCGGAACATTCAAAAACAGCACGCAAAAAAAAACGTTTCAAATCGAGCGTAGTATGCTGTGTTAAATCAAGAATATTTGCGCCGGCTTTGGCGAGCACTTGTGTGCAAGAGGCGATGAGCCCTTTCTGGTCTGGGCAGCTGACCTTCAAAACATAGCGGGAAAATAGAGGTTCATTCATGTTGACAATTTACCAATTTCCCACAATAAAACAGGGGATAGAGTCACCAATGGAATTGATCGACGACTTGTCGCAAGTCTTCAGACATTCGCGTGAGGCTCGTTCCTTCTTTATAAACATCATCAATAGTACTTGCTGTGGCTGTAATTGAAGTCGTTACGGAGCGAACGTTGCTAGAAACGTTATCCAAATCTTTGGCGCTTTGACTGACTTTCGTGGCAATTTGTGCTGCGGATTGGGATGCTGCTTCAATGTTCTTGGCAATTGTTCCAAGAGAAATATTTTGTTGTTCAACTGCAGCCGCAATATTTTGTGAAATCTCAGTGATGTTACCGACCACACCAGCAACTTGATCCATGGAGCCTGTGGCTGCTTTTACGCTGCGCTGCATTTCGTTGATTTGGCTCTGAATTTCTTCGGTGGCTTCCGCAGTTCGGCGTGCAAGATCCTTGACTTCTCCCGCAACTACCGCAAAACCTTTTCCTGCTTCACCTGCGGTCGCTGCTTCAATGGTTGCATTGAGTGCGAGTAGGTTCGTTTGTTCTGCAATGTCTTGAATCAGATCCACCACGCGGCCAATGTTATTTGCTGCATCAGCCAAGCGATCCACAATTTGCTTAGAATCACGAACTTGCGTGTCTGCAGATTTTGAAACAGCTAATTCATTTTGACAATTGCGAGCCACATCTGTGATCGAATGATTGATTTCGCTGATAGATTCTGAAACGACGTCGACGGCAAGTGACATAGAATTTGCAGCAGAGGAAATTTCCTGAACACTGCTGGTAATCGATTGAGTTGTTTCACTTGCTGAACAGCTTTGCTGGCTCATGAGTTGGGATGACTCTGACATGCGAGTTGCTGCTTGGGTAAATCGATCCGCAGAACCTGATAGTGCAGATGTGCGCTGATCGAGATCTTGTACAATTTTTTGCAGACGCTGAATAAAGGAATTCACAATGTCTGCCAGTTTTCCCATTTCATCTTCACTGCCGACTTTAATTCGGCGAGTTAAGTCCCACTCTCCTTGAGTCATCTCAAAAAGCACTGTACCGATATTGTTCACGGGTTGAATTACCAGCTTCAAAATAGCGATGAGAAGTAGAATAACAAAAGCAACAGCCACGCAGCAAAGCACAACAAAAACAAAAAGGTCTGTGCGAGCACGTTGCTGAGATGTGTGATATTTCTCGGCGCTTTGTTGCTTCTTTATGATGATTAGCGAATCTAGCGCACGGCTTATTGGCTCGAATTTCTTTTCAGCGCCAGAGAGAGATAAGCTTGCTAGTTGTGGGTCGGCTCCTGCCATCACTAGCGCAAGATCTACGGCATCAGAAAACATGTTTAAACTGTCTACCAGTTGATGAATGATTTTACCTTCGACAGAAGTAGAATCCAACGTATTCTGATAAGACAGTAATTCTTGCTTGGATCTGTTCATGCCTGCTTTCACGGTATCGTTTGCGCGTTGAGTATTAGCCGCATCAAAGCCGGCAATGTTCCAGAGAATTACTCTGCTAGTCGCTTCAGGTAAATTCCCTAATGTTTTTTGAATTTCAAGAAGCTTCGCCATGCTTGCGATGTGTGTTTCATAGAGATCTTTTACTGTCGCATTCTGGCTGCGCAGCGCAAATCCTGCAGAAGATGCAAGCGCTAAAATACAGAACAAGACGCCTGCTTGAAAGGCCATCACTTTGCTTGATAACGATAAATTGCGAAACCAGTACAGCATGGAGAATCCTTTTAGCTTCGTCGCTAGTGAACAAATTCGGATTAATTCTACACAGGTTCGACGTTTTCTTTGTGGAACATTAGTGCGCTATTATTTGTAAATGCCGCAGCCGATGTACATGTCTTTCCCATCAATTTTCATGACGAACGATGACTTCAATTGAATCTTTTTGGTGACGGGATTATTCCACTTGTATGATACCCAGCCGCTGCCTGATTTATCCATGACTTCGTGGAAGCCTTTAAAAAATTGTTTGCCATCGGCATCGGGCAGGCTTCCCATGTTTTTGCCCACCATGCCTGGATTCGCTGGATGTGCAAGGCAAATATCGGCCATGGTAAAAGCAAAGACGTAATATTCCCCATCGACAAATTCGCCCTTGTTGTTATTGAGCTCTTTGATTGCAGCATCTTTCCCTTTTTCCTTAATAAATGCGGCAGCCTTTTTGACTAGGTCTTCGGCCTTCTTAGCTGGGTCTGCCGCGAATGCTTGGCTAAATGCGAGCATCGCGGTAAGTGTAAGGGCGATTAATCGATTCATGATTCCTCCGGTTTGTGAATGACTGGGAAGATCATACAACAAGGAAAAATCAAGTTCAAGAAATTTTGCAGACCCTACGTGATTGGGGGTGGCTAAATAAATGAATTTAATTCCTAGACAATTCATTTTATGGCGTGAAGTGCTAGCGTTTGTCTAGGGGAAATAAAAAAAGCCCAGCATACGACTGGACTTTAAACTAGAGACGAAAATTTTAGAGGCCGTTTAAACCGACAGCAACGCCGACATTGTATACGGTCGTAATACCATTATCCACACTTCCGTAGATATCAAAAATACCTAAGGTCAAGCGGCCGCCAATTTGTTCGCGCAACGATTTTGAGTTGTTGAGATCGATTTTGAAACTGGGAACGATAATGTTGTTGCCAAGATCAAGCTCCTGCACGTTCAGAGAAAGTCCTGAGGTTTCATAGCCAATGCCGCCAAAGATGCCGAAGCTGATTCCTGGGAATTTTGGATCGATGGATGCGGTGAACATTCCAATCTGATTCTTAGAATCCACAGAGACGGCTTCTGTGCCAGCGGTGGAATTCGCTGAAATAGAGAAGCTATTGTAACCATAGAGAAGCCCTAAGTGCAAGAATGGTACGTGGCTCAGCACAGGAATGTGCGGAGTGATTTCATGTTGAACTGTGAAGCCAAGCATACCAACGCTTCCCAGCTTGCTATTAGACATGGTTGGCACAAAGCGAGCACCCACCGTGATGTTGTCGAGTACGGGAATCTTCGAAATTCCAAGGTTGAAACCAACAGGAGGCAATGTTGGCGCAATGGGAGTATTAAGACCTACAAAAGGGAGTGCAATAGTGCCCGATGTATCAATCTTTGCAAGCTTCTTTTGCGCTGGCGTTATGCCTTGTTTTGTTAGTGTATCAAATTCAGCATTAATCGCGTCTGCCTTGACATTGTAAGAACGGACAAGTATTCCGAGTTGAGATCCACTAAGGATTTCAGCCACTGTGATTGTCTTCTTTTTATTAGAACCATAAATGGTTGGAACGCCTTTGACATCGATATTAATGCTGTCATTGAGAACCGACTTCAATTGCGTATTTGCCGCTGTTGAATCAAAGTTGTTGGCGGCAAGCGCAACGCTTTGTAAGGTAACTCCACTTGGAAAGGATGACGATAATCCTGTGAGCAGCGAACCCGAAGGTATGGATCCCTTGAAATCAAAGGTTTTCATACCGTTGCTGACCATAACAATAGGGTAGCCCGCGTAAACGGTAAAGCCGATTGGCAAGCCAAGGAAGGAATGCGTTTTCGCAGAATAGTCCCACTGGCTGTTCATTCCTGTGCCAAGACCAATGGCTAAGGGTTGCGCGTAACCTTGCGCAGCTCCCTTTCCAATTTCTTGCAGCGAGGTAGCCCATGCTTTGTCCGCCGCCGAAGCGTTCTGCGCACAGAGCGCGATTCCGAGCACGGCGAGTAATCGTTTTGACATGTTCATTCATACCTCCACGTTGGATATAAGAATTATAATCGAAAGTCTTGCATTTCGGAGCACCTAGGTGGCCTGAATCGCTGGAATATTGGTATTTTAAGGGTGCAATATGCTAGAAAAAAATGATAAATCGCCAGCGGGTGTCCGCATCCTGATTATTGAAGATGAGATCGCTATCGCAGAGGGGCTTGTAGACCTTTGTGAATTCAAAGGATTCTCTGCAGACCATGTGCAAGATGGAATCTCGGGGTTAGACCGAGCTCTGAAAGGTGCATACGATCTGGTTATTCTTGACCTCATGCTTCCGGGCATGGATGGTTTCACTGTGTGCAATCGCATACGTGAGAAGGATCGAGAACTTCCTATCATCATATTATCTGCCAAGACTTCTGAACAAGATATCATCGAAGGCTTGAGTCTTGGTGCAGACGATTACATCTCTAAACCATTCTCCGTAGAGACTTTATTTGCCCGCATTCAAGCTGTGCTTCGGCGTGCGCGTAAGGCCATCGATCCAACCGATGAATTGGTCATTGGAAATTTGCGTGTGCGATTCCGCGATTTTGTGGGCTCTCGTGGTACTGAAGAATTGCAGTTCACTCGCAAAGAAATTGAAATACTCGAATACTTATGGAAATTCCGCGACCGTGCGATTCCTCGCCATGAGCTGCTGCACGAGGTGTGGGGCTATGAAAACGCGGAGTCTGTGGATACACGTACCGTAGATATTCACATCACCAAATTGCGCAAAAAAATCGAAGAAGATTCTTCACGCCCTCGCATTTTGCTGACCCTACGTGGTGAAGGCTATCAACTGCGCTCGATGAATGGGCATGACTGAGGCAATTAAAAGTTGAGAGTTGAAAATTGAAAATTGAGAGTAGTGCGGGAGCGCGTCTCGGGTTGGAATGCTGGCGGGTCATTGCCGTTGGCAATCTCCATGCGTTGCTAAATGCATTCTCTGCAACATATTTTCGATCATAAGGTCTGTTGAATATGGCGCGATTTAGGCTTGTTCTTTCGCTCATCTTTTTGGTCATTTTACTTCCGACCATTTATCTGTTGTACCGTTCGTGGGAACATCTGAGCGCAGAAGCGACCTTTGGGCAAAAGGAACGTTCTTTTTTGATTTTACAGATGCTCAATCAGCGCATCTATGACGACTTGGCGATCGAAGAAAAACGCAGCTATTCCGAGTATCGTTTTATTCGTGCCGTGCCCATGATTGGTGGTGAGGGCGTAACGCTTTCAGATCTTGCGCATTTCCCTGTGCACAGTCATTACTCGGGCATTGTTGGCTATTTTCAGATGGAGCCCGATGGCAGTGTTCATACGCCGGTTTTACCCGATGGCTTGCTCGACAAAATTCCGGTGCAGAACAGAAAAGAGCGCGAAGATGTGCGCGACAGCATTAAGGCTGTGCTTGAAGAATTGAAATTTCAAAATGGTCTTTCACATAGGCGAGTGACTGCATACCCTTATGTTTACACGCTTGCCGGAGACTCGCTCAAAGACAATGGCAAAGATCTTTCGGTAAATGAGGTGCTTGCAAAAGGGCGGCCATTCCAAAAACGCGTAGAAACACCGTCGCAAAAAGAAGCGATCGTATTCGATGTGGAATCGGAGCGAGCCCAAGTGCGACATAAGACTTCGCATGATTCGATCACCCCTGAACCCGATGCTGCAGACGGTTCTTTCGATGTAGAAATTGAGCCCTTTCAAGCGCGCTTCGATCACAATTACATCATCTTCTTTCGCAACGTATGGCGTTCCGATCAACGTTTTACGCAAGGCTTCATTGTCAACTTAGCGGACTATCTCAATAACAAGGTGTATAAAGAATTGCAATTTTCTCCCGAAGAGAAAACGCTACGCCTAGATTTCCGTAAGACTGATACGCTGTTGGCTGCTTTTGGCGCACCCGCTTCGAGTGGCGAAATGCTGTATTTTTCACCGCTGCAATTCCCATTACAAGATATGGAATTTGCTGTGTATCGAAATCAAGATGCACGCCCTCCTGGTGGTGGTGTAATTATTCTGCTCGGATTTGTGATGGTGTTTGTGCTAGCGGGCGGCTTGTATGGTGTATACAAGATTACGGCGACGCAGATGCGAGTAAGCGCCAAACGCCAGGACTTTATTTCTGCAGTGAGTCATGAATTGAAAACCCCGCTCACCGCAATTCGCATGTATGCCGAAATGTTGCAAAATCATTGGGTGGTAAAAGAAGAAAAGCGCCAGCATTATTACAACATGATCGCGAGTGAAACAGAGCGCTTAACCCGCTTGATTCAGAATGTGTTGAACATTTCAAACCTAGAGCGCCATCGCTGGCCGGTGCATTTGCAGTTAACCAATCCGCAGAGATTCTTAGAAGAATTTATTACCAAATACACGCCAACCATTGAGCGAGCTGGCTTTACGCTTGAAGCTCTAATTGACCCTTGCGATACCGAAGTTTACATGGACATTGATGCAACCTTTCAAATGCTCATGAATGTACTTGAGAATGCATTCAAGTTTGCGAAGGGTTGCGAACCTAAAAAGATTCAGATTGGACTACGTGTGAAACAAAATGCAATGTGGATGTTTGTTCGCGATTTTGGTCCTGGTATTCCCAATGCAGAGAAGGATCGCGTGTTCCAGGAATTTTATCGCGTGGAAAATGAAATGACCCGCAGGACAAGCGGTGCGGGCATTGGACTTTCCTTGGTGCGAAAGTTCAGCGAGTTGCAAAATATTCGCGTCGAGCTTTTAAACGTAAGCCCAGGACTCAAGGTCGAGCTGCATTTACCCGTGCGCGAATCTTTCTAAGAGTTACTGCTTAGAATTTGTGAATTGCACGCACAAAGAACGGACCTAAGTGGGAGTAACTCGCTTGGGTTGTTGAATCGATCGTTTGATTCCCATCTACTACGAATAATCCAGCTTCAATAATTGCAGGCTTGGTTGCGATACCGAGCTTTGCGCAAACCGCTTGTGCGCTGTGAACATTTGTTTCCGGTGTTGTTTCATAGAGGTGACCTTGAACATACGCATATTCCAGATCCACAAACGAGCGCCCAACTAAACCAATCCGACCCTGAACTCGCCAAATCTGTGTGAGAGAACTCTCATCAATTGTTGTTCCATTGGGGTAAGCAATGTTAGGCTGAATGGGGCTTGCGAAGGCTTGAATGCCGGCGAAAGACTGAAATAGCTCGTTGCTGAGTATAAACGCGCTATTGCTGGTGATCGAGGGTACTGGACCTTTGTTGAAAGGAAGAGGTGCAGAGAATTGAATTTCAAATTCACCGGGGCGAGGCAAGTAGCCCCAACGATATTCGAGGGCATCAACATCCCTAGGCCCATCTGCACGTGGGTGAATGTTGGTAAGATTAATTTGCACTGATGTGGCAAAGCTTGACGCGGAATCGCTATGGCTAGGTTGTGCGTATGCGCCTGTGACGCCTACTGTAGCAAAGGGAAGAAGACCAGCTTGGATTGAGCTCGCATTGTTTAAACTGTGGTTCTCTGATGCGAGAGGAAGCGAACCTTTGCTGGTGATCAGTGCTTGTCCAAATCCAAGGAAGGGATTAAAGAAATGATCCCAGTTGCCGCGAACATCGGTGAACGATAATCCTCGGTGTCCTAGCAATAAACCCGCATCAAAGTTTGCCGAAGCTTTGTGTGCATTCCAAATATCGCCCATATTGTTGTTCGTACTCACAACAGTACCAGCGAGCCAAAAGTGAGAAAGGCGAAACTCTAAGTTGGCACTGGCTTCGCGGTTCGTGAGGTCCGTGTTGTTTAGTGTGACTTTGTACGCACCACCGATCTGCAAGCATTTTGCCAAGCCGAAGCGTGGAGAATATCCGAAGTTCCAATATTTTGTGTTGTAGTCTGTAACATCTTTTTGGTCGAGGGTTGCGTAGAGGCTATGGCTGTATTCTCCACGCTCAAGAATTGGGCCGCGCAAAAACGCGATTCCAAATTGATCGGGGCGAACATCGATGTGCCCATTTTTGGTGAGATATTGTTCTGAAAATTCAGCGTACAGGTTGGCGATAAAAGGCGCTTTGAAGCCCATTTTGCTTGAGCCATCGGTGTTGTAATAGGCGAGGGTGTTGGATGCTAAAGAAACGTTGACGCGGTTGCCATCGGCTGCTGCAATGTTGGTTGTAATCTGAGTGGGGGCAATACCAAATTGACTTTGCGATGGATTTGATATCCCGTAGATTGCGCCAAGAATATCAATCTGATAAATATCAGCTTTTCCAAAACGGAAATCCGAGATATCGCCCACAGACCGCAGATCATGTGAGTTATCTGCAGACAACTCGTGCAGGCCTTCCGGGCCACCGGTGATCCGGCCCAAATTGTAATCTGGCCCTAAAGATTGTGCAAAGATCGGAGCCGTGGCGAGTATTAAAAGGCAAAACAGTCGTTTCATAGCAGCGAATGTAAGAATTTGAGCGTGAGGCTCGGGGGTTCGATCCCTTCAAAAGCAATTTCTAAATTTCAGTCACCAACAAAAGAGGTTATTGTGAACTACGAAGATGCGGGTGTATCCCTAGAACGTGCCGACAAGGCGATGGTCGGTGTCAAAAAGTCCGTGCGAACCACGTTCAATGCAGGCGTGCTGGGCGATATTGGCAACTTCGGCGGCCTCTTTTCGATTCAGCATTTGAAGATGAAAGACCCCGTGCTCGTCTCGTCTGTAGACGGCGTGGGAACTAAGCTCAAGGTGCATTTTGGCCTTAAGAGCCATGGCTTGCCAGGCCAAGATATTGTGAACCATTGCTGCGATGATATTTTGGTGCAAGGCGCGCGTCCCTTGTTCTTCTTGGACTATTTAGCAACGGGTCGCCTGCAAGAAGGCGTGCTCGAACAAGTCGTTGAAGGCATGGCTAAGGCTTGCCGCGAGAACGGATGCGTGTTGATCGGTGGTGAAACCGCTGAGATGCCAGGCTTTTACCATGAAGGTGAATACGATATTTCGGGCACCATCGTAGGCGTGGTCGAGCGTGAAAATATCATTGATGGCAAGCAGATTAAGTCAGGCACAAAGATCCTCGGAATCCCTTCCACAGGCTTGCATACCAACGGATATTCTTTGGCGCGTAAGGCCTTGCTCGAAGTCGGTGGTTACCAGCTCGATTCCAAGGTTGCAGGGCTTGAGGGCACCGTGGGCGAAGCGCTCGCGAAGCCCCATAGATCCTATCAGCACAGCCTCATTGAATTGATCGAAGCCAAGAAAATTCAAGGCCTCGTTCACATTACTGGTTCGGGATTCCAGGGCAACATTCCTCGCGTATTGCCCGCTGGTGTAGATGTAGTGATTGATCGCAAAGCATGGACTCCGCCAAAGATTTTCCAGCTCATTCAAGAAGCCGGCAAGGTCGAAAAAGACGAGATGTACAGCACCTTCAACATGGGTATTGGCATGTTGGTGTTCATCGATCCAAGCCTTGAAGCAGAAGTCCGCAAACACCTTGAAGCCAAGGGCGAAACAGTCATTGCATGCGGTGAAGTGGTTGCTGGTTCTAAGGTTGTTCGTTTTAAGGATTAAGCAATCGACACATGCCTTCGCGGCTTTGGTATCAATGGGTTCGCTTGTTTCAGAGTGAACTCATTTTTTTTGTTGGTGTGACCGCGACGACCCTTGAAGGTTCTTACGCGGGACCATTCGCCCATTGGTGCGGGTCTTCTTTTGCCTTGATTTTCCCTAATATTTCCTAGCCTCAGCGCTCATTTGCGATTACATTCAAGCGGTGAAACCAAATCCGAATGCTGCTGCTCCCGACCACCGTATTTTTCTCTTTTGTGATCTCGATGGAACTGTTTCGCCTTATGGCGAAAGTACTGGTTCACCCGAAGCGAATTTGATCTTTGCAAAGCTTGTGCAACGAAACGAAATTGTGCTTGCGTATGTAACGGGTCGAACCCTTGCTAGTGCCAAAGAAGTGATCATTACACACAAACTACCGCTACCCCATTATTTAGCTGCCGATGTGGGCTCAACCATTGAGCGCGTTGAGAATGGCGCCTATGTGCCCATGCAGAATTGGTGGACAGCCATTGGTCGCGATTGGGTGGGAGCAACGCCTGAATCAATTCTAGCGCGCTTGACTCGCGTGCCAGGCATTCGCCCGCAAGAGCCCGAGGTTCAGAATACGTATAAGGTTTGCTTTTATACAGATTACGATGCGCAAGGCGATGTGTTGGTGAACAAGGTGCAGAGCGCGTTGCTTGACTTGCGAATTCGTAGCCAAGTGTTGTGGAGCCGCGATGATGTTTTGCATGTGGGGTATTTGGATGTGATGCCCTTAGGCGCAGGCAAGCTTGGTGCGGTGCGCTGGCTTTTATCGCAGACAGGCATTTCGCAAGAGCGCGCAGTCTTTGCGGGAGATAGTGGCAACGACTTGCCTGTACTCGCCAGCGGAATCCGCAGTGTCATGCCGCGCAACGGTCAAGAGTCAGTGCTAAAAATTGCCCTCGCAACTCTTGAAAAAAAAGAGCGCGGATTTTCGAAGCGATTGTACCATGCCAAGGGTGGATTTCTAGGACTCGATGGCAATGTTTTGGGAGGAGTCCTCGAAGGACTTTACATGCACTTTCCCCAGACGCGGGAATGGATGCTAGGGTGAGTCGATGAAAGTTGAGAATTGAGATTTGAGAATTGAAAGTGTTGTGTAGACTCGTTTCTTCCTTCCCACCGAACTCTCAACTTTCCATTTTCAATTCTCAATTTCGTCTCAAAGTTCAGTATACTTCTTCGCATTTCCCTTCGCTTTTTCAATGGGATATTTTTTTGCGTTCATGGCAATTTTCTCTAGCACAATTTCTTTCACATTTAGCTGATAATGGTCTGCAAGAAGGAATGCGTAGGCGAGAACGTCGGCAAGCTCTTCGCGAATTTTCGTTGGGTTAGCCTCGCTTGCCTGCTTCCAAAGAAAACTTTCGAGCAGCTCTGAGGCCTCAATACTTAAGCCTACAGCGAGATCTTTGGGGTTATGAAATTGTTGCCAGTCGCGCTCATTGCGAAACGTAAGCAAAGCGTTGGTGATCTCTTTTAGTTCATTCATGCTGCATCTACTTCGCTTCGTTGATGGATTGTGAGCCGTTGCCTGCTGGGGTAGTTGCTTGAGCTGGCTGCTGCGACTTGGCTTCGTCGGGTGTATTCGATACTTGGATGCGTGCTTCGCCCATATTGACAGTGGTCGATTTGAAGATCGGTTTTTTGTCGGGCATGCAACTTGGGCCAAATCCTGCGGCATCAAATTCTTGGCTAAGGCTTCCTGAAATTTCCTTGCTGATGGCTTCAACGCGTAAGGTGTGAGTGCCTGCACGCGATGGGCTGCAGTACGAGAGCAGATAGAACTTGCGCGAAGCTGCGGCGATTAAATCGGCAACCTGCGAAAAGGTGGTGGTGACTTGTGCCATGTTATCGGCTTGAATGTTACCCAGAGTGCTCATGCGCTTGAGCTCATCAACAGAAATTTCGCCGCCAACTCCGATGGTAAAAACGTTGATATCGGATTCGCGAATTGCTTTGAGCATATCGTCTTCGCTCACGCGGTGTGCTTGGTCTGTTCCATCGGTGAATACCACCAGAGTGCCGAAGCGCAAGGGTTGCGTGGCCTTGGCAATATGACCTTTGATCAGGTTTATGCTTTCAACAACCGCACCATTAAGATTTGTAGATGGGTCTGAAATTTTGATGTGATCGAGTTGCTTTAAGCCCTTGATAATGGTCGATGAATTCGTTGTGGGAGTAGGGACTATGGGGATTAATTTCGCACCACCATCAAACCCATACACCGCGACATTTTGATTTTTGCTAACGCGCTCTGCAAAGAGTGACGCTGCCTCCACCAAGTTGGGCAATGCGCCAGAAGCGGTAACACTTGCCGAAAGATCAAGTAACAGCACCGTATAATGAACGACCGACATCTCAGGATTTAAAATGGTTTGTTGGCTTTCATAAGGGGAAATCAGCTTATCGTCTTCGTAGATGCGAAAGGCTTCAGGAGGAAGCCCTGGCACGGGGAAATTGTTCTTGGTTTCCACCGAAAAGAACAGCGCAACATTGCTGGGTTTTTGCACGCTTGAATTTTTCAAGGTGAGCTTAAGTCCAGAGCAAGCATTGAACAAAAGCAAGCTTGCGAGCATAAGTGAGATGTGTATTGTTTTCATAAAATCCTCGGGGGAGAGTCCAGAAAAAGTAGTAACCCAGGGACGAGAGGGAAGTTCCAGAATTTCGACGTTCCAGAGTGAAAACATTCGTCCGTGTCATCTTGCTGGCGGGAAATAACTTCGGAACTCTGGAACTCTGGAATTTCGGGACTCGTATTCCCCCAGTTTCCGAACATAACCCGAATGCTATCTTTCCATACAAATCAACGCTTGAGGATATTATATGGCCGAAAAGAATCCTGAAAAATTTGTGTTCTATATGCATCGCATGTGCAAGGTGTTTCCGCCTAACAAAGAAGTGCTAAAAGATATTTCCTTGAGCTTTTATTACGGTGCAAAGATCGGCATCATTGGTAACAACGGTTCGGGTAAGTCAACGTTGTTACGCATCATGGCGGGCATCGATAAGGAATTTCAAGGCGAAGCGTGGATTGAACCTGGCCGCACTGCAGGCTATTTGCCGCAAGAGCCTCAGCTCGATCCTGAGTTGAACGTGCGCGAAAATGTGATGAAAGCCGTGGCGAAACACCAGGCCATTATGGATCGCTTTAACGAGATCTCCATGGCCTTTGCGGAAGAGATGCCCGAAGAGAAAATGAACAAGCTCCTCGATGAGCAATCCAAGTTGCAAGACATCATTGATGCACAGGACTTGTGGAGCCTTGATCGCAAGGTAGAGATTGCCATGGATGCGCTGCGTTGCCCTCCAGGCGATTGGGCGGTGACGAATCTTTCTGGTGGTGAAAAACGCCGCGTGGCCTTGTGCCGCTTGCTTCTAGAAGAACCAGACCTTTTGTTGCTTGATGAACCAACGAATCATTTGGATGCCGAATCGGTTGCTTGGCTTGAGCGCCATTTGAAGGATTACAAGGGCTCCGTGATCTTGGTGACTCATGATCGCTACTTCCTCGATAATGTGACGGGTTGGATTCTCGAACTCGACCGTGGTCACGGCATTCCTTGGCAGGGCAACTACGCACAGTGGCTCGATCAAAAGCTTGACCGCATGAAGAACGAGGAGAAGGGCGAATCGGATCGTCAGAAGCGTTTGGCGCGCGAACAAGAATGGGTGAAAGCAAGTCCTAAGGCCCGCCAAGCCAAGAGCAAGGCGCGTTTAAAGGCTTACGATGAATTGTTAGCACAAGATAAGCGCGAGCAAATTCGTGTGGCGCAGATTGTTGTTCCTAATGGAAAGCGCTTGGGCGATATTGTGATTGAGTCCAACGGAATCAGCAAGGCTTATGGTGAAAAGCTTTTGTATGAAGATCTCACATTCAAACTCCCACGTTCTGGAATCGTTGGTATCATTGGCCCGAACGGTGCTGGTAAGACGACTCTGTTCAAGATGATTTTAGGACAAGAGAAGCCTGATGCCGGTTCGTTCAAGCTTGGCGAAACGGTGGAAATTATTTCCATGGAACAAGGCCGTGAATCGTTGAACGATGAAAATTCGGTGTACCAAGAAGTGACCGGTGGGCGCGATGAAATTGTGATTGGTGACCGCAAGATGAATGCGCGTGCGTACTGCGGCTTGTTTAACTTTGCCGGCAATGATCAGCAGAAAAAACTGTCGCAACTTTCGGGTGGTATGCGCAACCGCGTGTTGATGGCAAAGAATTTGCAACAGCCCGGAAACCTACTCCTGCTTGATGAGCCAACCAATGACCTTGATATTGAAACCTTGCAAGCACTCGAGCAAGCGATCTTAAATTTTGCAGGTTGTGCTGTGGTGATTAGCCATGACCGCTGGTTCTTGGATCGCATTGCCACACACATTCTCGCGTTCGAGGGTGAATCCAAAGTGACTTGGTTTGAAGGCAATTGGACCGAGTATGAAGCCGATTACCACAAGCGTATGGGTGTGGATGCCGACAATCCGAAGCCTATTCGCTACAAGACCTTGAAACGATAGATTTCCGGCTGCAGCGGCGCCCTGTCATGGATCTTCGGGTCTTGAAATGGCCTACGGCCATTCCTGCGCCCTCAGATGCATGACATAGCATCCGCTTCGCTCGGGAATTTTTGCATGAGTTGGAAAATGGTTCAGCCGGAAAACCCATGCTTGTGAAATGAATGGGTGTGAGATTGCCGCTTATACGGCAATGACGGCAACAATGCGGCAATGAATTTAGCGTGGGGTTGCAGGCGTCACATAAAAACTTTTGAGAATTAAAAATTGAGAGTTGAAAAATGTGCATAAGCTCATTTCAGCTTCCCATCCCCAAACTTTCAACTTTACTCTTTCAATTTTCAATTCCTTCCACCACTCGTTCCGTTTTACTCATTCACCTTGTTCCTATTTCTCGCCGTGCGAGTACTTCCAAGTAGCGCCCCATGGGCCTAAGTCACCGCGCGTTTCGTTGGCATCTTTGAAGCGACTTTCGTCGGGGGCTGCGTCGAGTGCTGGGGAATATTGACTGAGTCTCCAAGCGCCTACGCCTTGG
>Ga0302272_1000287_pt1 | contig 23477 bp, 18 predicted proteins | sample III_Bog_N1_2_FD_198772 | JGI IMG/M metagenome (GOLD analysis project Ga0302272, IMG submission 198772) | Peat permafrost microbial communities from Stordalen Mire near Abisko, Sweden - III_Bog_N1_2 | ecosystem: Environmental > Terrestrial > Soil > Wetlands > Peat | place: Sweden: Abisko...
TGGAGACCATGCCTGCTATGATGCAGATTGGCTGGGGCTATGCAGACTCGGTAAGTCCTATTGCGTGGCAGATTGGGTACAGTAAAACCAATGATGCAAGCCAGCGTTTACATGCTGGTGGAGAATGGAATTATCATCAAACATTCTTTGTGCGCTCGGGCTATGAATACAATCTGATCAATCCCGAATTGGGCTGGGACAATGGAATCACCATGGGGCTTGGCCTTCGTCTAAGTACGCTTGGATTGGATTATTCGGTGCGCTCCATGGGTGACTTAGGTCTAGTGCATTCACTCACGTTTTCTGTGCACCCTCCGGTGAATTTTCATGAGCAAATCGATCATTTGAAACTTGCCCGCGAGGCTTGGAAACGCGGGGATTGTAACGAAGCGGTGAAAGAGTCGCAGAAGACTTTGCGCGAAGATCCCTCGAAGCTAGATGCGGTTGCGATCGAGCAGGCTTGTGAAAAAGAGGAACGCGTAAGTAAGTCTGAATATGTGGCTCTTGCCTATACAGCAAACACCGAAGGACAAGCCTTAACCTTCTGGGATATGGAGCGCTTGAATGGTGGCCTTTCCCGCCGCAAAACGCTGCTTGAACGAGTCCGCATGCAATATCCAGGCCTTGCTTACCTCGATGCCGGGAGTTTGTTTTCTAAGGATACCCTTGAACCTAATGATCAACGTATTGTGGATCTTTATAGTCAATTATTTCCGTCTGCTGTGTTGTTGGGCTCGCGCGATGTTGGCTTTGTCCAACAAAAGAATTGGGGCGCTTCACTGCCTTGGATTTCGACTGCGCCTATATGGTCTTTGCCTTTACAATCCAAGCCTTGGAGCCTTCTCAAGGTGAAAAAACATGAGGTGGCTATTTTTGGATTTTCTGAAAATAGTGCGCAGCATTTGAGTGTAGAATGGGTCGCAAGTGAAATTCAGAAAGCCCGTGATTCCTGGGGGCATGCGCCAGCGTTACAGGTGATTATGCTCGATGCTTCCGAGAAATTAGCTGCGGCCATTGCGAATACAATTCAAGGAATTGATCTGGTAATTTTATCGGGAACCAATGAAATGATTCCCACTCCTTTGCACGTTCACGAGACTTGGATTACATGCCCAGGCAGACGTGGTGAAGCTTTAGGACTTGCGGTAGCTTGGTACGACGATGGTCCTACTGCGCGTTGGGAATTTCACATGATGCCCATCGATGAAGCGGTACGCCCTGATTCTGTTTTTGCTGAAGCGCTTGGAGAAGAATGGCGCCATGATGTGGGTGAAAATACCGAAGTGGTAAAGCCCCTTGATTACGAAGATTTTTTGTTTACTCAAGTGATTGAAGATGGTCGTCGCGATGTGTGGATCGCGGATCATACCATAGGTCATGCCGCGCGTTTGACCAAGAACCCCGCGAATATCACCATGGCCGAGATGGCTTGGTCGCGCAAGCAATTCTTCTTTGTGGTGGATAGCGGAAATGGGCATAGCGGAATTTTCTTACAGCCCATAAAAGAAAAAGTTGCACAGCCAATTATGGATAGTGCAGGTCAAGTATTAGAAGCCCATTTTGAACCTTACGAGAACTGGCTTTACTATGTGAAGCAAAGCGATGCTCTGCATTCGGACCTTTATCGCACAACGTGGAAAGGCACTCACGTTGTCAATTTAAGCCGCGGAGAAGCAGGGCTTGTGCGCGCTTTCGATGTTTCCCCCGATGGTCGTAACCTTGTGCTCGAAAGCAATGTGCATGGGCATTTGCAGTTGATTCAAAGTGGTCTAAATCTTAGTCGGCTGGTACCTATTACGAGTGATTCCGTTGATGCGCGTTCCGCTCACTACGATCCTCACGGTTTGCAAATTGCATACCTTGTTCGGCCAGTTCATTCAACCGATGATGCGTGGGATCTAATGCTGTGGGACACGCGTCTGGGCACTGCGCGAATTTTGTCTGTACATCGTGATATTCACCGGCTTAGCTGGTCGCAAGATGGTTCCAAACTGTTTTTAGAGGTGGGTGTGAATCGCTCCAGTATTTTGGCCTTTGATATCGCTACCGCGCAAGAACAAACGTTGCGAACATCCCTCGATGAGGTCAAAGAAGAATCCCATGCCACCGCTCATCGTTGGAAGGGCGTTGCTGGCTTGCTTTATGAATCAAAAGGCTCGGAGCACACAACGATTCTCTGGGCTCCACAAGAAAAGATCGATCAGCCTTTGCAGCCTGTGGAATTCGATCCTCGGGGTGCGTGGCTTCCTTGATTGCCAAAGAATGTTTCCACTGTGTACACAACATTGTTAAAAAGAGGCGAAACCGGTTGCCCGAAAGGTGGATCATGCCTAAATTCCTGCCATGTCTGAAACGGTAATCTTTGCCTTTGTTGCTTGCCTTGCTGTACTGCTTTTCAACTGGGCTATGTTCAGTGGAATTCGCAAGGCTCGTCGCACCACGCGTATGTTCAAGATCAATGAGCTTTATGAAAAATATGAAGGCGTGAAAGAGGTTCCGGCAAAAGTTTCTTCTACTAATTCCGAGAGATAATATGTTGCAAGAACGCCTAAAAGGTTTGAACTTGGGTGGGTGGTTTAGCCAGATCGATGCCATCGAAGAAAAAGATCCGCAAAAGTTTCCAGGGATCGAACAGCATCTTGCAAACTTCATTGGAGTCGAAGACTTTAAGCGTATCAAGGCTTGGGGCTTCAATCATGTGCGTTTGCCCATTGATTATTTTCATTTCTTTTCTGGTGCAGAACTAAAACCTGTGGAATCTTTTTTCAGTGCTCTCGATGTTGCGCTGAATAATGCCGAGGCTGCTGGGCTTTGGGTGATCCTTGATTTGCATAAGTGCCCCGGCCACGATTTCCATAAAGGCACTTACGAAGAACAATCTTTTTTTACCGATGCCGTTCATCGTAAAGATGCATGTAAAGTTTGGTCAGTGCTTGCGGAACGTTATGGCGCAAGGCCTAGCGTCATGCTTGAAATTTTGAATGAGCCGACTGCAACGGATTCTGCGGTATGGGATAAAGTCAAAGACGAACTATTTACTCACATTCGCAAAGCCGCGCCCAAGAGCACCGTAGTGGTGGGTTCCAATAAGTGGAATTCTGCGCGTGAGTTTGCGAACCTTACTCCCATCGACGATGACAACATTTTGTACTCCTTCCATTTTTATAATCCAGTGATCTTTACGCACCAGATGGCGCCATGGATTCACAAGCGAGCCTTTGATAATCATTTGCAATATCCGGGCACGTACGAGCTGCCACCAGACTTGGTAACGCGGCTTCCTGGCGACCGTGGCACTTGGAATCACAAGCGTTTAGAGCAAGAACTTGAAGCTGCGCTGACGTTTAGAGCGAAGTATAAAGTGCCCGTAGCTTGTGGTGAATTTGGTGTGTATGTGGGTGGCCCTGATCGAACATCACAACTGAATTGGATGACAGACTTTTTGCAAATCCTTGCTGGAGCGGGTATTGGGTATTCGTACTGGAACTACAAGAACCTAGACTTTGGCGTGATCTCCGTGGGGGAAAGCTTACACGAAAAGCTTCCTCAATACCAGAACCCTGATCACTGCGATACCGAACTTCTGCGCTTGTTGGCTCAAGGCGGATGCTAGGAAATTCAAAGCAAGTCGATTCCAACCAAGATGGGATTCATCCCGATCTTGAGTGGGCGGTGCGTCGTCACCAAGAACACCCATACCTGCGACCCATTGCAGAGCATACCCGCGTGGCCTTTGCTCAAGTGAGCGCATGGGTTGAATCGCGTGCATGTCCTATCATCTTAGATTCTGGTTGTGGAGTCGGTGCGAGTTCTTGGATTATTGCGGAACAATATCCACAATGCAGCGTGATCGGAATTGATAAATCAGAATTTCGTCTTGAAAAGAATGGTGAACGCGGTGTACAAGAATTGCCTGCAAATCTACGTCTAGTTCGCGCAGACTTAATCGACTTTTGGATCTTGGCCAGCCAGAACCATTGGACTCTGGAACGGCATTATTTGCTCTATCCAAACCCATGGCCAAAGGCTCGCCACTTTATGCGACGTTTCCATGCTCATCCAATATTTCCGACCATGCTGGCGTTGGGTGGCGCGTTTGAATTGCGCACAAATTGGAATGTGTATGCGATAGAATTCGCTCGTGCATTCGAGATGCTCAAAGGTCATCAAGGCCTTTTGGAACCTTGGTTTCCAGTGAAACCTTGGACGCCTTTTGAACGCAAATATTTGGCGAGTGGTCATTCCTTGGTTCGCTTTCTAGCCTAGTGTCACAATGCTTTTCGTGATCTAGCGCACAACGACAGACAATAGCCTTGCTGGGTATTTATGATTGAAGTACATTGTCCCAAAGCCTTGAAAATGGAGGGCGTTTTGAAAAAAATTATTTCGATATTTTTCCTAAGCATCTTGCTTTCGTTTGTATCTGCACTCGCTGCAGCGTCTGATTCATCTAGTGCACAGCGTAAGCGCACTCCCACAATCGCAGTACTTCCTTTCTCCGATGCGAATCCGGCGTCGCAACAGAATGGTCTTGGGCATGTGGTCTCTGCCATGATTGGCACTCACCTGCGCAATGAAACAAACTTTATCGTGCTTGAACGCGCAAGCCTCATGAAGGTTCTCGACGAGAAGCAATATCAAGAAGCTGGCCTAACCAAAGAAACGCGCGATCGCTTGCGGCAAATGCTTTCTGTTGAAGTGTTGCTCACTGGCGAGGTTTCGGTTTTGCATGATTTAGTGCAGATCGATGTGCGACTTATTTCTGTAGCAACAGGTGAAGTTGTGGTTGCTGATTACGCTTCTGTGCAAGGTGAAGATGCCCTGCGCGGTGTGGTTTCTAAGCTTGCAAAGACTTTGGAAGATCGCTATCTGCGCCAGTGGATGGGCAACATGACCGTGCTTGTTCATCCTGTGGAAGGCGAAGTTTACATCGATGATCAATTCGTGGGAAAATCATCCACAGTGATTCCTCTCAAACTCAAAGATATGTTGCAAGGTGAATATCGTTTGAAGGTTCTTGCGGGTGGTTACCAACCCTTTGAACAGAAGGTCGAGATTCAGCCTCGCACTCTGCGTGAAGTGCAAGTTGGGCTCAAGTCTTTGCCTGGCTCTTTGGAGATCAGCTCGGAGCCTCTGGGCGCAAAGGTTTTCATCAACAATCGTGTTGTGGGTATTACGCCATGCAAGCTCGATACCTTGCAAGAAGGGGCTTACCAGATCCACATGGAGCTCAAAAACTTCCGTGATTGGGATCATCGCACGCAGATTAGTTCGGGACAAGTTTCGGAAGTGAAAGCCAAGCTTGAAGTGATCCAAGGCCAAATTCTGGTGGAGTCCAACCCAGTGGGGGCTCAAGTGTACATTGGCACGAATCTCGTTGGGCAATCGCCACTCTTAATCGATAATGTGACTCCAGGTATGGTGGGCTTATTCTTGCGCGCAAAGGGTTATTCCACGTGGTCTCAAGATGTTCAGGTGCAGCCAGGCGAAAAAGTGAAACTCGCACCACAGCTTGATCGGCAAACGGGTAAACTCACTTTGGTCACAGGACTTTCGGGTACAAAGGCTGTGATTACCGATGCAAATAATGTGCAGGTTGCAGATGTTGAACTTCCCATTTTTAAACGCATCTTAGACGAAGGCCAGTACAAGATTGTGGTGACCAAAGACAAATATTACCCAGAGTCTCTTGCGGTAAATATTGCGGCAGACAAAGAGGTTCGCAATGAATTTGTGATGAAGCTTAAACCTGGTCGGATCTCGATTGCACATGCAGCAGAAACGCCGGTGGATGTGTTTGTTGATGGTGTGTATAAAGGAAAAGCGGGTGGCCTTGCGGTAGAAGTACAAGAAGGTAAGCACCAATTGTTCTTGCGCAATTTCCATGGAGAAAAAAACATGCAAATTGAAGTCGGAGCAGATCAAACGGTGGAAATTCCTGTTTCAAGTTTACAAGTTGAACGAGGCCTCTCTTGGTGGAGCGCGCTTGCTGCCGTACTCCTTGCAGGGGCAATCCTGATTGCTGCGGAGGTGCGCAAATGAAAAATTCCTTCCAACATATTTCGCGTGTATGTCTTTGTGCAATGAGTATCATGGGTGCTGCATGGGGCGGGCAAACCTTTTATGGAGCTTCTGGGTATTCCTTTGTTCCCGATGGTTTTGTGGATCATGGAGATCGCTTTGGTGGCTACTTTGCGGGCGAATTCGTTTCTCTGCCAAGTGCACGACTTTACCCTAAGTATGTAGGCTTGCGTATGACCACGCTTGCAGATCGGTTAGAACTATCTCTTTCAAGTACCTACGCCTTTGTGACAACTAGCGATGGCTATGATCCAAAGAAGATCGGAAGTGGCTTGGTGCCTATTGTTCCTGGGCTTAAATGGAATATCGACGATATTCATTCCACCTATGTGCGTTGGGGTTATTCTGCTGGCGCAATGTTCCCTTATGGCGCATACTTCTCGACCACGGCATCGAGCAAATTTCCGATTCTTTCCCCTGAGTTGACGGTGGCCATGGCGACGACTTTTGTGCAATCTATGAATGGAATGATTGGTGGCCGCTTACAGGTTTCTGACTTAGACGGAAAACCGCTGCCGGTTGCCTTTACGGGTGAAGGAGGCTGGGCTGGGTCTACAAACGGTAGGCTAGGAGAAACCCGCGAAGCCTTTTGGGTGTTGGGATTAGAGGTGCAAATGGGGCGCAATATTGAATTCAACGTAGATTGGCGAAAAGATCCGCGCACCTATAAAGATTCCGCGAATGTTGTTCTTCCTGGTCAAAATACCGATGGTGTATGGAGCCTAAAGCTGGATTACCATTTCAATGGTGTAAAGCAGGTGAAGGGGGCTGAGAAATGAAACGTTTATTATTGACTTCTATTGTCGCAATTCAGGCTCTTGTTTCTTCTGCTGCTGGAATCAATCGCTTAGGTTTTCCAATAGCCCCTTCGCATTGGGATGAAGCACTGCCCGCAGCTGCTCATCCAAGTTTTGCTTCGGATCTTGGCAGCTTGCAAGAAGGTGTGATCTCGGCGGGCTTTGTAGGTACTGGGCTTGGCGATCTTTCCTTGAGTTTACCAGGCTTTCAAGTCATTAGCGCGAATTCGAAATGGGCTGCTCAAAGTGATTCCCAGGCCTATCTTTTTAATCCCTCGGAACAATATTTGTTTCAAGACTCAAATGGTGTTGCACTTGAACGCACTCGCGGATATTTCTTGGTTGCTGGTGGTGTGAGTGTTTCTTCACTTTTTACCACGCCTAGAAATTGGGATGCGGGTCTTGGCGTAAGCCTTGAAAACGAACAAGTTTTCGATGCTTCCGGTGATCACAAAATCTGGACGAAGCATAACCTTGGTGGTTCATTCACGTTCCGTTATAGCTCCGCATCGCTTTCTCTTTCTGCGAATCCCGATGAACTGCGTGGTCGCTTTGGCTGGGTGGTGCCTACGGATTATCAAGTTGGCCTAGTCGTTTTTGACAATCTCAAGGCAGACAGAGCTTTGGGCGCTCAAGTGGCATACGAAAAAATATTCCATGAAAGCATGAAAACGAAACTGGGTATGATGTATCAATTTGCGCGTATCACCGATCAAGATTCGAGTTATACACAAAACGTTGCGCAGCAATTGATGGCAGGCGTTTCATTGCGACTCAGGCCATGGCGTGCAGGGGTTGATCCTGAATGGTTGCAGAATATTGTCTCTCCCTTTGGTGGCGTTGATTCCTTTAGCCGATTCCTGTATGACTGGGAAATCTCTGCGACTTTTCTCGTGAATATGAAACACAGCGGATCTAGCGGAGTATTTACACTCGCGCGCTGGTTCTAAAATTTTCTAGCTAGAGCTAAGGCTTGTGCCCCTGCGGGTGCAAGCCTTTCCTATGTTTTGACCATGAAACTGCGGACTATTCTTTTGCCGTTGGCGATCGTGCTGGGATTGCTGTTTCCGCAGGCGCATGTGTGTGGATTCCTTTTGCGTTGGGTTATTGCCTCCATGATGTTTTTAGCCTTCGTGGGGCCTTTGCGTGCCACGTGGAACGATTCGGGACGAGTGCTTGTGCGCCTTATGCCTGTATGGCTTTTGTTGGGGCCGCTTTGTTGCATCTTGCTTCGCATTTTGCTTCCGCATCATCTCGAATATTCGTGGGCTGTATTGCTTATTTGCCTTGCGCCCACTGGGAATGCCGCTCCATCGGTTGCCGCATTGCGGGGTGGAGCGCCGAAGATTGTGATTGCGGGAGTGCTTGTGCAGCACGTGCTGGTGGGATTCTTAATTCCTTTGTGGGTATGGTTACTCGGCGGTGGAAGCTTAGGTGCAGAAATTCCTCGACGAATTTTGTTGGGCACACTTCCGCTGGTAATCTTACCGCTCTTGGCAGCATGGGTTGTGCGGAAAATTTTACCAAATGTTGCAACGCGCTTGCATCGTGTGCAGGGCATATCCCTTATTCTATGGGCGTGCGCCGTGTTCTTGGTGGTGGCAGGTGCCCGCTATGATTTAGGGCGCATGGAATTGTTTGCTACGGGTATGTGGGCATGGGCGCATTTAGTGGGCTTAGCTGCAATCTCATTATTGACTTGCATTGTCCTTTTTAAGCTGGGCGCACGACTTGGTGGACAAAGCTTCCCCGAGGAATCCTCTCAGATCCTTGGACAAAAAAATACCATTCTAGCAATATGGATTGCGACAACGTGGTTTGGGCCATGGGTCGTTTTGGGCCCACTAACATACGTGCTGTGGCAAAATCTTTACCTCGCTTGGCAAACGCGGTAAAGAGGGAATCGTTCTCTTGCGCGTCTACACCCTTGTTTCCTCGTCATCACCCACCCGCCGCATCGTCATCACCGACCCGCATCGTCATCACCGCTTGGCGGTGATCTCATAAGCAGAGCGAGATTGTGGCCAAGCCGCAATCTCGCGGAGTCCCCGCAATGATGCGGAGTAGGATTACCCGAGAACCAATTCTTTCAACTCTTCAATACTATGGGCAACAGTGTGCTTGCCAGCCCAGATGCGCGTAAAGGACTTGCCATAGTTCTCGTGAATGAGGCGAGGATCCAATAGCAATACCGTGCCCTTGTCGTCCTTGTTGCGGATTAGGCGACCTAGTCCTTGGCGCAGAGCAAGCACAGCTTCAGGAATAAAAATATCCTTAAAGCTATTGCCACCGCGATTACGCACAAGGTCACCACGCGCTTGAATCAAGGCATCGCCCGGTGTTGGGAATGGAAGCTTGGGGATCACCAAGAATTCGAGTGCTTCGCCAGGTAAGTCTACGCCTTCCCACAGCGATTGTGCACCAATGATGCACGAGCCTTTCTTCTTGCGGAAGATCTCCACCAAATTATCGATGGCACCGTCTGTATGTTGCGAGAGTAGGGTTTTGCCCTTGGCTGCGAAAATAGGAGCTAAAGCTTCATGAGATTTTCCGAGCGCACTTAATGCCGTAAAGAGAACCATGCTCGACACGTTTAATTCAGGCAGCAGTGCGCACAATACTTCGTCCAAAGCCCGCTGGAAGCTTGGGTCGTTGGGCTTAGGCATAAAGTCTGCAACGATAATTCTGCGATTCGCATTCACATCAAAAGGGTGTTCTAAAATGCGTGAGAAGGGGCGTTTTTCTGCATCGATGTTGGCAGAATACATGCCCATGCGGTCTTCGAAATATTCAAGTCCACCTTGCACAGAAAGAGTTGCAGAAGTGAACAACGCAGACTTGATCCATGGGTAGAATTTTTCGGCGAAACGCTTGCCTGGTTCAAGCAACTGTGCTTGCAATACCAACGTGTGCGGGTTGCCTGGCTCTTCCATCCAGAAAGCCCATTCTTCGCGGCCAGCATGCACCACAAAGTCGAGATCCTTGCGGAAAGATTCCACTTCCTTTGCGCTGCCTTCAAGGTCGCGCACAAAATGCAACAAGCCTGAATTTTCTTTGTTCAACTCCACGATGAGTGAATCCAAAGATTCTTTTAATGAATCGAGGCTTTGCAGAGTGGGCTTGGGGTCGGCTTGTGCTTCCACAAAAAGACTTTGTGTGTAACGCAATCCATCCTTGTCGCTGAAGCGTTTCAAGTTCTTGCCGATCTTTAAGAAGAACCGGTGCAATTGCTTTTCGGTTTCGCTCACCAGCTGCCGAACCTTATCTGTCAAGGGTTGCGCTTCGGCCTTGGCTGCTTCGATCTCGCCCAAAATTCCATTCTGTGGATTCTTTACGTGGGCAAGAATCTTCATTTGATTGCGGAAACGGAAGAACCAAATGCGCTTTCCAAATGCATCGTGTGCAGCTTGCGGAATGCGGTGTGCTTCGTCAAAGATGATATGTTCGTAAGTAGGGAGCAATGCAAAGTCTGTATTCAGATCTTGCAAGAACAAGGCGTGGTTGATCAACACCACGTTCGCGTTGGTTGCATTGCGGCGGGCGTTAAGGCCAAAGCAGCGCGAGAAGAATGGGCATGTTTGCCCCACACAAGTAGAAGACTCGCTAGCAAGCTTGTTCCAGAGCTGGCGATTGCGCCCAATGTGAAAACCCGCGTTTTCATTGGCGTCGCCGCTTTGCGTACGTTCCACCCATGTAACAATTGGCATGATTGCTTCACGCTCGTCGGGAGTAAGCAAGGAATCGGAGTGATCGAGATGCTCTTGAAATTTGCGCAGGCACAAATAGTTGTTGCGACCTTTTACCAAGGCTGGCTTGAGCGCAGAGCCAAAGATGGGTGCAATCGAAGGAAGATCCTTTTGCCACAGCTGTTCTTGCAGCATACGAGTGGCTGTGCTGATCACCACGCGTTCACCGCTCTGCACGGCCTTGAGCGCAGCTGGAATCAGGTATCCGAGGGTTTTGCCTGTGCCTGTGCCAGCTTCTAAAATTGCAAGCCCACCCTTGTGTAAGTTGCGTTCTTCCATTTCTGCAAAGGTTGCTTGCTTATCATTGGGTGTAAAGTTTGGAAGAGCTTTTTGCAGTATTCCATCGGGGTCAAAAAAATCATGAACGCGGTGTGGAATGTGAGGCGTATTCGCGGCTCTAACATCAGAGGTAGCTGGCTCGCGCAGTTGCATCGCTGCAGGTGCTTCTTCTAGGGTAAAGACACTTTCCCAAGCGGTTCCTTGTGCTAATTTGCCGAGTTGTTTGCGCTCAAAGGCAGAGAACTTTTCTGCCTCGGCAAACGACTTCACAAACAGGTCACCACAGGCGCGGGCATCTGGTAATGCACGGTGCGAGCCTTCGCGAGAAATGTTGAGAGCGTCGAGCAACGTCTCTAGGCGATGATTTGCAACCGATTGCCAAACAATGCGAGATAACAACAAGGTGTCGTAAACAGGGTGGTTCTCAAAAACAATTCCAGTCTTGCTGAACGCATGTTTGAGATAGCGAGCATCAAAGCTTGAATTGTGTGCCACGAGAGGAACATCACCAATGAATTTGCGAATGTCAGCTGCGACGTCTGCAAAAGGCTTTGCGGCAGCGAGTTCTGCAGCAGGAATTCCGGTGAGGGAATAAATGAATGGCCGCACTTCTTGTGCAGGTTTCACTAGGCATTCGAATGTTTCCGCGACTTGATTATCAACAAAGCGCACCAGTGCGACTTCGATGATTTCATCGGAGTCTTCTAGGCCTGTGGTTTCAAGATCGATGGCAATAAAATTTTTCGGAATCATCATGGGGACCTCTGGGGAAACTGAATGTGGGCAAGTAACGAATCGATGTGCCCTTGCGTAATATCTGAACCAACATGTACGGTATCGCGTACGGAGCGCCAAAAGCCAGACGCTTGGTAAGGAATAATCTTGCCTGCGAAAGGCAAACTGTCTTTGCCCAAATCCTCGTAGACGTCCATCATATAAGGGCCTTCGGGCATCTTGTCAAAATGGAATGCACCAGCAAGATCGCAGAGCGTAGAGATTGGAATTGCTGCAGGGACAGAGCGTAAACGCACACGCGTCTTAGTGTTGGCTCCGCGAATCTTGCCTGCGAGCTTGCCAAGCTTAAGTGGGTTTGCGGTTTCAAAAGAACCGAGCTGAACCGATGGAATTGCTGGTGGAGCTGGTTTTGCCTTTACTACAGCGGTGTCCTGTTTGCTGGTTGCAAGCGTCGCAGGCTTTGACTTCGCTGTTGTATCTGGCGTTGTGCTTTTCTGTAAGGCGGCAACCTTTGTGGTGTCTTGCAAGGTTGCTTTTGTCGTGGTATCAGGATTGAGTTTGATTAGGCGATAGCTTACGCCCATGGAGACTGGCTTTGCTGGTTGTAAGCGAATGCGCACAGGATCGATTTGTGAGGCAACGACTGCGAGTGTGTCTTTATTTGCAATGAGCCGCAGAGCCTTGCCAAGCGTGTCTGCGCGTAACGGAAGATTGTACGCTAGTTCCATTTGAGGAAGGGAATCGGTTACAGGACTCATGCCAAATACGCGAAATGAAATGAGCCGTTGCGATAAGGAATCCTTAGCGGGAACCCAGCGAATTTTCATGCGGCCTTGCGTTGAACATCCCAACAGAAAATTGGAGTCGGCGGACACCGAATCAAAATAGAGCATGAGCTTCTTTGTGTCAGCTGCGATCCATGCCAAGTCAGAGCTGCGATACAGAGTGGAATCCATTTTCCACAAGCCACAGGCCTTGTTGTTAGTGGAATCGACTTTGTAATCGCGTGAAAATTCTACGCTCGCAAAATGAGGTGCTTCCACCGTGCTTGAAACTTGACGAGGCGAGGACGTATCTTGGTTCGCCATGGTCATGTAGAGTGTGTCGTGGAATGTGGTATCGACCACAATATCATATTGCGCAAGGCCTGCGATCTCATTGGTGATATCGATGCGGTTATTGTTATTTACATCATAGAAGGCTGCGACTCGATAGCGGCCAGGCCCAATACCATCAATGCGAAAACGTCCTAAACTATCTGTTTGGCTCAAGTACAAAACAGGTTCTTTGAATAAGCGTGGAGCCGTATCTGAGCCAGTAAAAGTAGAGTCGCGCAGCTTCTTCAAATAGTTTCTTTGCGCTCTAGCAGCTTCACCAATCGGGTATAAGCCAATGGTCGGGAAACTCTTTTTGCGCAACAAAGAATCGGGCACCTGAACTACGCCACGAACCTGCAAAGTATCGACTTGTGGTCCGGTAGAAAAAACAAGCTGGAATGGGCGAGATAGGCCATTGCCATGCAGATCCTGGAGCGCGGAGCCTACGGTCACCGTGTATGTCGTTAACGAATCCAAAGAAGACTTAGACGAGAGTCCAAGAACATCTTCATCGACTTCTGGTGTCAATGGTTTTTCGAGAGGGGGTGAAATGCGAACCGCGCTACGTGGAACAGGGTTCATGATCCATTCATTGAACTGAATCCGTACATCAATTTTGGTGGGAGTTTGAATTGCGCGGGGTGCTGGAAGCGCAGCGATAACATAGGGTGGATCCTTATCGGGAAGCCCCCCAGTGGGCGGAAGAACTGTAGCGCATGAATACAAGAGCGTAGTCACAGCGATGATCTTGGCGATGCAAGAACTCAGTGTGCGGCGTTGTATTCGAGCGATAAGTTCAAACATCATTGAACGCTTCTACTCCCAAGGCCTGCCAATATCTTGAATCAATTTGCCAAAGCGCAGCCAACGAATCTTGAAGGGAATCGTAACCCAGCTTACAGGATTCGTAAACGAAAAGACATCATCGGCATTATCGAAAGAGAAGTAGACAATGGCTGCTTTCGCCTTAATATTGCGGAAGCTCACAAAGCCCCAGAACCGGCTGTCTGCAGAGTTGTCGCGATTATCGCCCATCATAAAGAATACGGGTTGCTGCACTACATATTGGTGAATGGGTTTCCCATTTTCAAGCACCGTATATTGCAAGTGGTATCCGTTTCCTAAGGCTTGCACATTGCGTTCCAAGTCTTCAAGCTGAGTAGGGTCAAAGGCATCGTAGCCTACTGTGCGAATCAATGCGCCGGGCTGGAAAGCTTGTGAAATAAAGCCTGTGCGAGCATGGTCGCGGAAAAAAGCAAAAGACATGCGGCCTTCAATGGTATCACCCAAATGCAACGAATGCCGTTCGTCACTCGATACTTGCGAAATCAGTTCGTTAATTAGCAAACCCTTATGTTGCATGATTGGAGCTCGAAAATGCTCAAAATCAAAATCCGTTTCAGGACCCTTGGGGCCAATCAGCTGCACGTCGAGTAGCACTTGCTCATGCGGATTTTCTTGCATCATCAATGAACGCGCAAACCAGAGTTGCACAATGGGCAATTGGTCTAGCTTAAGAGTGTCGCCTTTGAATGGCACACGCAAAGGGCCAAAGAAGTCGCGAGGAGTAGGTTCGCGGAATTGTGCCATGTATTTGCCCATACCAGGCACAACATGGGGTTTGCCATCAATGTGCAAAATGCCATTCTTCACTTGAATCACCTGCCCGCTCTTTGCGATGCAGCGCTTAATGAAGTCGCGAGGCCCAAGTGGATAATGAACTAAATGATGCTCGCTCTCGCTTGGTGTTTTATCCCAATACAGGTTTCCAAACATGAGCAAATTGGCGAGGTGTGTAAAGCGATTGGGGTCGTATTCTGGGGTTTCAGGATCGCCCGGATATCGAAAGATGATGATGTCGCCAGGCTCAGGTGATTGTAGGCCTGGCAAACGTTTTTCCGAGAATGGAATAGGGGATCCATAAACGAATTTTAATCCCAAGAGAAAGTCACCTACAAGTAAGGTGTCTTCCATAGATCCTGAGGGGATCTTAAAGGCTTGGATCACAAAGAAAATTACCACTAGCGCCATCGATACTGGCACAATGATTTCGCGGGTAAGCCCACGTAACATTCGGTTTGCGAAATTAGGCTTGGCGGGGCTATTCAAGTCGTTTTGGCTCATGATTGTTTGAAAATAGAAAATACCGCGCTTGAGTAGGTGCGATGAGGCTAATCAGTTGTAGTACGATCAATTGAAATTTGCAGACATCCAAGTGCGTTCTGCGGGAGTGAAGAATTCTGAATCCACCCATGAGCCAGTGGAAGCCTCGTGCAGGCTTTGCAAAAAGTCTAACAGCCTTTGTGCCTGGGTTGCGGAAGCTGTTTTTGTATGCATGCCCCAGAACGCTTTTTGAAATGCTTTCCAGCCAATGCGAGGGTCGAGAGTCATTAGCATAAACTTGTATTGAATCGCATCCCAATTAAGTGTTGCTTTACCTTGTACATACTGGTCGTGGGAGCCTTTGAATAAGTGGATCAGTGGCACCGGAGGATTCCTTTTCAAGTTTGTTCCTGTGCCCGAAAGAAGTGCAGGAGATGCTGTGTCCAACGCAGGGAGTGTGTAGTCCATATTTCCCCAGCCTGCGTAGTAATGACCACCCCAGCCCTCTTGATACACAAGGGCGTGAGGCATGCTGTCAAGCACAAGAGATGCGAGAAAGTTGGCCTGCATTTCACCTGCGAAGCCCCAGTACGTACATGCAAAATTATGCCCCATCTCGTGAATAGCGCCAAAGGTCAAGTCATTCCAAGGACCAATGCGATTCACGATTGCATCATCCATGGAGCGAATCCCAAAATTGAACGGATTTCCCGAAACCAAGCCATACAGAAAAGCATGAGTACTTACCAATGAAGCTGTTTCACCCAACTGAATTACCGGTGAAGGCCCAGCAATACGTACGTAGCCAGCGACCATTCGCCCCAGTTGCTCAGCCCAGCGGTAAAGCAGAGAGCTATCGATTAATTGTTGCTGACTAGGAGTCAAATGAACCACAAAGCCAGGTGCAGCAATGGCTGGAATAGGCCCATCTAGGCTGAGATCATCAAACCAAGCATCACCAGTAGCAACGTTATAGCGATTTCCCAAAGCGAGCATAAGGTCAACGCAGCCGTCATTGCCTGTTTCCACAATGGCTGTATCAAGTCTCCAATCAAATGTTCCCATGGAAATTGCGCCTTGCGAAAAGCGATAATCACTACGGTCATTATTCGATCCTATGGTTACTCCGAACAAGCCTTGCTCCGTATTCACCACATTACTTCCCTTCATATACCCGCTGAAAACGTAGTGGCGAGTGGGCAAGAGGCCGCAAATGTTTTTGCCAAAAAAGAAATGATTGGATACGGCTTTGTGGATGTGCAGCACGGAATCGTTGCGAGATGCATCCCAAACTAAGTCATAAGTTGAGGTTGCTACGGTTGTATTCGGTGTCCATTTTGCAAGTTCGGCAGAGCTTCCGGTTTGGAAGGACTGAAAAATATTTTTTGTGAAAGGCTGTGGGTCGACGCTCACCAAATGGCGAAGCGGCAATACGCCCAAGGAGTCGCTTGCATTTACAGAGAGTGTTTCTGGGCTGAATCCCGATTTCACAATCACAAGGGTTAATGTGCCGGTTTTCAAAAGAGCGCGAGGGCTTGTTGCGCTTGCAAAGACAACTTGTTGACGAGGCTTGCTTACTGCGCGGCCAAGTAAATCATGCCAATTTTCTGAGCTCGCTTGTAGATACTTTGACTCGCGGAATTGTACCGATGCCGAAGCTTCCAATAGGTTGAAGTAGCCCATGGAATCTGATGTCGTTTGTGTAGAATTACTGCTCCACGATACCGTCGCTCCTACGATTGGTCGCCCCCAGAAATCAATCAAATCGCCTTGTACTGCAAGGGTTTGGCTAGCAAAGCCGGCGATTACACACAACGTTTTGATCAGCTTCATTTTGCGATTCTCCCAGACAAAGATAGACATGTGGAGTGTTGCGATACTTCATCTTTCTACTTGCCAAGCGTGTTGAAGCGCCTTGGGTGGATTAGATGTTGCAACTCTCCATTTTCCATTCCGCACAACCTCTTTTCCTTTCATCGGTTGTACAGATTCGTCTTGAAGCGGTTTTGTATATCTTTGCGAAGGTGAAAACTCTACCCTATAAAAAATACGCGCGTACGGCTTGGAACCTGCTTTCAGATGGGGGGCGCACCTTCCCATACTATGCTTCGTTCAAGGTCACTTCGGTCTGTCATTTCTCTTGTTCCTTCTGCAATATTTGGAAGGGTCCCAAGGAAACACTTGAGCGTGACGATGCCTTGAAGGTTCTGAAAAACCTTGGTCGTAGTTCGATTTTCTTGACTTCGCTTGAAGGCGGCGAGCCCTTATTGCACCCGCACATTGAAGACATCATGGAAGAGGCATATCACCAGCCTTTCTATTTAATGTTGACCACCTCACAGCGCGACCTGCTTGATTACCCTTGGAAGAAATGGGAAAAGTGGGTGGATTTTCTAGAGGTTTCCATTGATGAAGGGCACCGCAATCTAGAGCTCTTCGATATGTTGCCCGAAATGTCTAAGCATGATATGGTGATCAGTGTGCAGACTGTAGTGCGCGCTCAAGATCAAGCGGACATGGCTCGCAAGACCGCGCTTTGTGCAAAGTCTGGATGCAAAATTTTGCTGATGCCAGCGGTTGAACTCGAAGGCGCTAAGCATGACTTTCCTGAGTTCTTAAGCTTCGAACGCGAAGTACTTGCGTTAAAAAAGAAATACCCAAACACTGTGATTACGCCTCGCGCATATTTCCGCAGAGTGCGCATGAAACAAGGCGGCTGTTCCCCTACGTCGATCATCGTAAATTCAGATGGCTCGCTGTATTATCCTTGCCGCACCTTGGAACGCAAGGCTGTGAACCTGATTGATACAGATCTTATGGAGTATTTGCGCAGTAAGGCTGCTGATTCCTGCCGTCACGAAATGAAGGTGTGTGAACGCGCTTGTGGTTGGTATCAATATTTTGCTACGCCAGGCTTCTTGAATCCTATCGAATTCTGGGATGCGTTCAGGCCTTATTCTGGCGACTTTGTTCGTAATTTGGTGCGTTAAAAGCAAGCCTCAATTCAGTATTTTTTAATACTGCATCAAGCGTTGCATGTGCCCGCAAAGGCGGGGCATGGTCTCGAACTGGCGTGGATCTAAGCGCAGTAAGCGAACCTCGTAGCGCTTGGGTGCAAACTGTGCTAGCACCTCGAAGTTATCCTTCGATTCCCACACGGCGCCTTGGAACGAAAGCTTGTCGCACTGAGTGTCGCCAGTAGAAACGCCCATGCCCGAAATGCGGGAATTTTGTCCAAGGATTCTGCCATAAAGGTCGTATACCACATTGTGTTTGTCTTCGTGGAAGGTCGTGTCGCGTATTGTAACGTGAACTGCCGATAGACCGCGATCCTTACGAAACACTATGGTGCTCTTGATTTCAAGTTGCGCTTCCATGATCGTTTCTTGCCACACAAGGCTATCGATCATCTTAAATCCTGCAATGGGATAACGTCCAAAAAATTCTTTCGGTGAGGCGCCCCAGCGCACAAGATAATGGCCAAGGCGTTCAGAGAAACTTCGCTCGGCAGACTTCGTGTTGCGCAAACTATCGATTCCGCGCTTGAGTTCTTCGGTAAGGTTTGCTTGTTGTACGGGCTCACGCGAAACTGCTTTTGCCTCTTGGATGCGAAGCTGAATATCTGGATAATCGGGGTCTTTTTCTTGGATGCCTTCAAATTGAACAAGGGCTAAATCAAAGCGACGCGCCTTTAAGTAAGCTTGTCCAAGTGCATAATGCAGCGGCTCATTGTCTGGGTACTGTGTGGCTAAGGGCTCAATGATATCAAGGGCTGTCTGTGCTTTTTCATGTGGAGTAATGGCACCGTGTCCACCTGACTGATTTCCGGGAGGAGACTTCTCGCCCAATGTTTTCAAGGCCTGAGCAGCCAAGCGGTTATCTGGATCCATGGCCAAAGCTTTGCGATAATTCTTTTCGGCCAAGTCAAATGAGCCGCGATATTCTTGCAGCATACCATCGAGAACCATCAGTTCAATTTCGGCAGGGAATCTTGTAAGCGCATATTCAACCACTTGGCTGCAACTATCGAGACGACCATCATCATGATATGCGTGCGCAAGTAGCGTATAGAAACGCCCTTCGGATCCAAGTGAAAGCGAAATGCCTGTGCGAGCTTCTGTTTCTGCGCCTAGGACTTGTCCGCTCTTGAGCAAAACTTCGCCTAAAGCGAAATGAGGATCGAGTAGCCCTGGTTTCTTGCGGGTTGCTTGTTCTAAAAATTCGAGTGCGACGGTGGACTGGCCTTGTCTGTGCGCAAATAATCCGCGCAGATATAACGATTCGCCTGCATCTGGAAATTTGCGTTCGAGCTGCGTCAATATTCCCTGTAGCTCTGCATTGTTGGCTTCGGTAAGAGAGTCTGCTGCGAGCAATGCTTTGGCTTTTCCTGCAAGTGCGGGTAAAAAGTCAGGGAGCTGCATTGCGAGAGAATTAAAGACTTCAAGTGCCGATTGCCATTTGCCTGCGCGGAGTAAATCTTCTGCACGACCCAATTCTTGTTGTGTTACAGGGGGCACATCTTTCAGATAGTCGTCGTTGCCTTTTCCGATGCTGATGGATGTTCCTGGAGGCAATCCAAAAGGTGTTGCACCAGCTTCTACATGGCGTGGGCCGAGAGCTCTTCCCACATTGTAGATACCGACTGTAATTAATCCGCCGAAAATTAGTGCGAGTACATACAAAGACGCTTTCCGCGCCTGCGCTTGATTGGTTGGAATGATTGACTTGAATCGAATGTTTTTGAAGCTTGCCATATCGCAACCGCGGCAGGGCCCTAGCCTCGAAGAAAATCGTTCAGCTTGTCTTTATTCTCTTTCGACTTTTGCAACTTGCGCAGCGTCTTGTTCTTGATTTGGCGCACTCGTTCGCGCGAGAGTTTCAAATCCTCGCCAATGTCCTTGAGTGTAGTATCCTCAATGGTTCCCAAGCCATAGAACATGCGCAGAATTTCTTCTTCGCGCTCAGGAAGTACAGACAAAGCTTCGTTGATTGCACTACGAAGTTCGGTGCGTTCAAACTCTTGCTCTTGGTCGCCCTCAGATCCGAGAACGTCCATAAGAGTCGAAACAGAATCGAGGTTCGACGAGTCATCGCCGATTGGTGCATCCAAGGATACATCCACAATTTTTTCCATAACTTCGACAATGTCTTTTTCGAAAGGCTGAAATTCGGGGAGAGAAATAGTCTTCTCGTAGTCGCCATGGTTTTCGACCAAAGCCCGCTTGAAACGATTGACTAGCGCAAGTTTGTTAGGAGGAATACGCACCGAGCCCACTTGCTCAAAGAGCGCCTTTTGAATCGATTGGCGAATCCACCACACCGCATAAGAGATGAACTTAACATCCTTCTCTTGATCGAAGCGACGCGCGGCCTTAAAGAGACCGAGGTTGCCTTCGTTGATCAAGTCGAGGAGAGAAAGTCCACGGCCTTGGTATTTGCGTGAAACACTGACGACAAAGCGCAGGTTGCCGCGAATCAAGCGTTGCAGTGCAGCGCGATGAATGTTGCGACGGTTGTCATCCTTAAGAATGGCAATCAATGCCTGCTCCTCGCTAGGAGTCAGAGTCGGGTACCGGTTCAGATCCCGGAAATATAAAGCTTCGTTTTGGTTGCTCATCGGATTTTGACCATCTTCTTCTAGGCGAAATAAAGCTAAACATCACAGTTCTGTCAATGTATTATGACATCATCGTGAAGATTATATCCTAACTAACGCGAGAACGCTTGATCCAAGTCGGATCAAAGGTAAAACGATTTTTGCATTCACCGAAAACTTTTTAATTGTCACGTTTCTGTCATGGTTTGTAGCTTGTCGAAGGAATATATTCCGCTATGATGTCCATCGGAAAAGTGAATTCCTAAAGCATAGCGGCCAACTGTGTGTAAGCTCGTCACCAATACATCATTGGGAACACTTGCATGATCGAGTAAAGCCTCGCCAGTCCACTCATCAACGCAAGCAGCACAAGGGCATTGTAGGCGCAGAGACCTTGCGCTATAAAGGGTAAAGTGCCCATCAGACCACCCAATAGTAACCTTGCCATCGGGAGTGCGCGAGAGGCTTTGTGCTTGTGACGCGGTTGTTTCTGCGGCTTTATCCTTGACGAGCATTGCTTTCGTAATGGGTGCAATGGGCAAATCTTGAAATTCGAGATTCAAAAAGCCGAGTCCACTAGAACTGTTTTCAAGAACTGCAAGCTTAGATGCGACTTGCCCTGCGAGGTCAAGGAATGCGCGGGCAGAGGCACTATTTGGATTGCTATACACAATGGGGCGACCCGCATCACCTGATTCTGCAACCACACCTTCGAGCGGAATTTCACCAAGAAACGCGAGCTTCAATTCATCTGCAGTGCGCTTTCCACCACCTTGCCTAAAGACGAAGTGCTTCTTATTGCAGCTATCGCAAAGGAAGTAGCTCATGTTTTCAATCACGCCTAGCACAGGCACAGAAACTGCGCGGAACATGGCGAGCCCTTTACGCACATCTGCGAGTGCAACCTCTTGCGGTGTTGTCACAACAACGGCTCCTGAGATTGGGCAATTCTGTGTGAGAGTGAGTTGAATGTCGCCGGTTCCTGGTGGAAAGTCGATGAGCAAATAGTCGAGATTGCCCCAATGCACGCGATGCAAAAAATTCTGGATCATCTGTGTTGCCATGGGGCCGCGCCAAATCGTTGCCTTATTTGGATCTGAAAACATTGCCATGGAAACAATTTGGATGCCAGCAATCGAAACAGGAACTAGCGTACGGTCTTCTCTAACTTCGGGCGATTTATCAACGCCAAACATCATCACCATTGATGGCCCATAAATGTCTGCGTCGAGTATTCCAACCTTAGCGCCGGAAAGCGCAAGAGACATCGCGAGGTTTGCTGTGACTGTAGATTTGCCTACTCCGCCTTTGCCCGAAGACACCGCGATAATATGCTGAACCGTGTTTAATAATGAACCACTTGCGAAGTCTTGCGTTTTACGCGCTTGTGCTTTCAGTGTTACATCGACCTGTGTGACTCCATCAAGCTCTATAAGGAGGCGTTTGCAGTCTGCAACGAACTGATCCTTCACTGGGCATGCAGGAGTAGTGAGTTCAAGCTCAAATGTGATTGCACCTTGCTCAGAAATCACAAGGTTTTGCACAAAATTCAGCTCCACAATGTTTTTGTGAAAATCAGGATCTTCTATCGCCTCTAGGGTCTTGAGGACTAATTCGCGAGTCGGTAATGCTTTGCTCATAGCGCAAAATTAGGAATTCGCTAGGGACTTGTAGTGCAATAGGGCTATCGAGGGAGATCAATGTACAGAAGTAGGGGAGGAGAAGTGTAAAGTGGAAAGCAGAGTGTGCCATGAACGAGTGGGTGAGATGCTGGCCTTGCCTGCCTGCCGGAATGCATTCCGCGTCATTCATCGCTGATCCCCGCCGATGGCGAGGATGACAAGCCCCTACCGTCATCTAAAGAGCCCACCGTCATCCTGTGCAAACAGGATCTCATTGCATGGTACGATTACGTACAACGTTGCGAACGTGCAGCGAGTGGGTGAGATGCTGGTCATGCCCGCATGACGGAATCCGTGAGGGTCATCCTCATCGAAGATGGGGATCAGCGCTAGAAGTAGCCGCAGCAATGCTTGCGGGCTATCGTCACGCGTTGCAATACTGCGCCACGCACCGATTTCGTCTACGCTGGGGTAGCTTCAACGCGTATTCCACATGGAACACCGGAACTTGGTAACTCCAAAAATCAAAAGAGCCCTCAACGGGGCTCTTCTTGGTGTGCTTGGATTTGCGGGTGTATTGGGTTCGATCTGGTTTGATGCGTTCTCGCTTTGCCCCGAATGCACCCAAGGCCCGAATGCGCTCTACGCGAAGTCGCGCAAGCGCCTGTTGGACTAGGTTGTTCTTGGTGTTTCGCATACGTCAATTATAGCAAAAAGCAAAATGAGTGTTGGGATTACATACAAATTCTCGAAGCCGCAGAATCATGGAAGTATAACTTTGCTATATTTGTATATACAAATGAAAAAGACTTGTGACTTGTTAGAAAACTGCCTGTATTTTAGCACGGCGAAATTGCACCGCGCTTTGGAGCGAATTGCTGTAGAGTGCTTTGCTCCTGCGGGGGTGGCTCCCAGCATGGCTTTCTTATTGATGAATGTCCAAGATCAACCAGGCATTCAGGTGGGTGAGCTTGCGAAAATACTTCATTTGGCGCCCTCCACGTTAACGCGATTCATTGACAAACTTGAAGAGCAAGGTCTTTTACAACGTGAGCGAACGGGGCGCACCAGTTGCGTTTCGGTAACGAAAAAAGCCGCGCAACTGCGTCCTCTCCTAGAAAAAAGCTGGCGCCAACTTTACCTACGCTACTCCGATATTCTCGGTGACGAGCTTGGGAAAAAATTAAACAAACGCATTGGCTCTGCGGGATTGCGGCTCGAATAATCCTGATTAGAAATTTATACGCAATATTTTTTGTAAAGTAATATTTGTATATACAAACAAAACACCCGAACCCAAGGATTCAACATGAAAGTTCTCGTAGTACTCGCTCACCCAAATATGGGACAGTCGCGCATCAATAAAACGCTGTTCACGGAGCTCGCCAAGCAGAATGATGTCACGATCCATGATCTATATA